>Ga0222420_100278_pt1 | contig 41614 bp, 36 predicted proteins | sample 3A2ome_FD_182470 | JGI IMG/M metagenome (GOLD analysis project Ga0222420, IMG submission 182470) | Enriched microbial communities from leaf-cutter ant dump, University of Wisconsin, Madison, United States - 3A200A (version 2) | ecosystem: Environmental > Terrestrial > Nest > Insects nest > Nest...
GCCACTTACGACCGGGGCGCGGACCCGGACGTTGCCATCGACTTCGACGTCCACTACCTCGTGCAGCAGCTTGATGGCGAGCCAAAGATATTCGGCTGGGTGTCAGGCGATGAGCAGGCACTGTTGAAACAGCACGGCATCGTCTAGATCTGGCGAACCTCCGCAAGGGCGGCGGCGTTTCGGCCAGGCTGGTGACCTTCAGGTCCGGGCGCGGTCACTGTCGCGCCCGGATTTCTCGTCCATCGCGGCCAGGATGAAACGGCTTGGACGCGCTGCTGATCGCGACTTCATCTCGATGAGCACGACACGGCACGCGGCAACCCGCGCACCGGATTCCTGGATTCGAAGCGTCCCACAGCTTCCGCATCGGCTCAGACGGCGGTCCGCCCGGCAAGCGGCGCACTGCGCGCCTAGCTCCGGGAAGAGGGCTCGGCGGGGAGGGACATTTCCAGATACCCCACCAATCCGCTCATTCGGTACCCCGACTGATGCCCCCAAACGTGTGTCGGGATTGAGGCACGCTTCTTCAGACCTGATCGAGCCTTGGAGCAGTTTCTAAGAGTGAGAAAGCAAAGCCGGACGCCTTTTGGAAGTGTCCGGCCATCAAAGTGGTGCCCCCGGCAGGAATCGAACCTGCATCTGCCCCTTAGGAGGGGGCCGTTCTATCCATTGAACTACGGAGACGCGAGGGGTGCGACTTTAACCGACACCCGCCGGGCGCCTGCGCGGCTAAGCTGGAATCCCGCGGCCGGCGCGCCGGCCATTCCGCACGCAACGGAGAGCCACGTGAGCGCACTTTCCCTGAAGGACCCTTCCCTGTTCCGCCAGCAGGTCTTCCTGGCCGGCGAATGGATCGATGCCGACGACGGCAGGACGGTGGCGGTGACCAACCCCGCCACGGGCGAGGCGATCGGCACCGTGCCGCTGTGCGGCGCGGCCGAGACGCGCCGCGCCATCGCGGCGGCCGACGGCGCCTGGCGCGCCTGGGCGGCGCGGCCGGCGAAGGAGCGCAGCGCGATCCTGCGCAAGCTCAACGACCTGATGCTGGCCAACACCGACGACCTGGCGCTGATCATGACCAGCGAGCAGGGCAAGCCGCTGGCCGAGGCCCAGGGCGAGATCGCGTACGCCGCCTCCTTCATCGAATGGTTCGCCGAGGAAGCGCGGCGCGTGTACGGCGACACCATCCCCGCGCCCGGCGCCGACAAGCGCATCCTCGCGCTCAAGCAGCCGATCGGCGTCACCGCGGCCATCACGCCCTGGAACTTCCCGACCGCGATGCTCACGCGCAAGGCCGGGCCGGCGCTGGCCGCCGGCTGCGCGATGGTGGTCAAGCCGGCCACGCAGACGCCCTTCTCCGCCCTGGCCTTCGCCGAGCTGGCACAGCGCGCCGGCGTGCCCGACGGGCTGCTGTCGGTGCTCACCGGCTCGGCCAGCGCCATCGGCGGCGAGATGACGGCCAGCCCGGTGGTGCGCAAGCTCACCTTCACCGGCTCCACCGAGGTGGGCCGCGCGCTGATGAAGCAGTCGGCCGACACGGTCAAGAAGCTCTCGCTCGAACTGGGCGGCAACGCGCCCTTCCTGGTGTTCGACGACGCGGACGTGGACGCAGCGGTCGAGGGCGCGATGGTCTCCAAGTACCGCAACACGGGCCAGACCTGCGTGTGCGCCAACCGCCTGTACGTGCAGCGCGGCGTGCTGGAGGCCTTCACCGACAAGCTGGTCGCCAAGGTGCGCGCGCTGAAGGTGGGCAACGGGCTGGAGGCCGGCGTGACGCAGGGCCCGCTGATCGACGACAAGGCCGTGGCCAAGATCGAGGAGCACGTGGCCGACGCCGTGGCCAAGGGCGGCCGCGTGCTCACCGGCGGCAAGCGCCATGCGCTGGGCGGCCTGTTCTACGAGCCGACGGTGGTGGCCGGCGCGACGCAGGACATGCTGTTCGCGCGCGAGGAGAGCTTCGGCCCGCTGGCGCCGGTCTTCGCCTTCGACACCGAGGCCGAGGGCATCGCGCTGGCCAACGACACCGAGTTCGGCCTGGCCGCCTACTTCTACGCCCGCGACGTGGGCCGCATCTGGCGCGTGGCGGAGCAGCTCGAGTCGGGCATCGTGGGCGTGAACACCGGGCTGATCTCCACCGCCGAGGCACCCTTCGGCGGCGTCAAGCAATCGGGGCTGGGGCGCGAGGGCTCGAAGTACGGGATCGACGAGTTCCTGGAGATCAAGTACCTGTGCCTGGGCGGGCTGGACCGCTGACGGGAAGCTGCGCCGCCTCGCGCAGGGCCATCACGTCGGCATGCAGGCTCAGGGCCCAGCCGCGGCGGTCGCGGCCGTGCGGGTCCTGCGACTCGCCGAAACGCACGATGGCCGCCAGCGGCGGCGCGCGCAGCACGCGCCAGAGGGAGCTGACCAGCGTGTCCTCGTCGACGTAGCGCGGCGCGAGGCTGGCCTGGCCGCTCCCCGCATCGACGAAGTTCAGCGCCGCCGGCTGCACCGGCACGCCGGCCGAGATCGAGGCCTGCAGCAGGTTGGCATGGAAGGGCAGCAGCACGCGGCCGTCGCTGGTGGTGCCTTCCGGGAAGACGGCGATGCGGTCGCCGTTGCGCAGCGCCTCCGTCATGTGGTGCACCACGCGCAGCGCGTCGCGGCGCTTCTCGCGCTCGATGTAGAGCGTGCCGGAGCCGGTGGACAGCGTGCCGATCAGCGGCCAGTGCCTCACCGCCGCCTTGGAGACGAAGCGCACGTGCCGCGCCGCATGCAGCGTCACGATGTCCAGCCACGAGATGTGGTTGGACACCAGCAGCAGCGGCCCTTCGCCCGGTGGCGTGCCCTGCACCACCAGCCGGATGCCCAGCACCTGCAGCATGCGGCCGGCCCAGCGCTCGACCTCGGCAGCGCGCGCCGCGTCGTCCATCCACTGGAACTTCGTGCGGATGGTCCACCAGCCGCGCAGCGCGTGCACGATGGCGTGGAGCAGCCGGGCGACGGCGCGCAGGGTGCGCACGGGCGGCCGGCGCCTCAGGCCGCGCCGGCCGGCGCCGTCTCGTGCACCAGCCGGCCGCCGACCAGCGTGGCGCGCGCGCGGCCGCGCAGCGCATAGCCGCTGAAGGGCGTGTGCTTGCCCTGGCTCTTCAGCGCCTCGGGCAGCACCTGCCATTCGTGCGTGGGGTCGGCGACCACCAGGTCGGCCGCGCCGCCGACCGCGAGGCGGCCCACGGCGGCGCGCGGGATCAGCCGCGCGGGCGCGGCCGTCACCACCTCGACGGCGCGCCGCAGGCCGGCGCCGCTCTGCTCGCCCCACTGCAGCGCCAGCGGCAGCAGCAGCTCCAGCCCGGTCGCGCCGGGCACGCTCTCGGCGAAGGGCAGCGTCTTCTCGTCGGCGTCGACGGGCGTGTGGTCGGACACCAGCGCGTCGATGGTGCCGTCGGCCAGCGCGGCCGAGAGCGCGTCGCGGTCGCGCTGCTGGCGCAGCGGCGGCGCCAGGCGCGCGCGGCTGTCGAAGTAGCCGATGTCGGTGTCGGCCAGGTGCAGCGAGTTGATGCTGACGTCGCAGGTCACGGGCAGGCCGGCCGCCTTGGCCTCGCGCACCAGCTGCACGCCGGCGGCGCTCGACAGGCGGCACAGGTGCACCCGCGCGCCGGTGGTCTTCATCAGCTCGAAGATGGTGAACAGGGCGATGGTCTCGGCCGCCACCGGCACGCCCGACAGGCCCAGCCGCGTGGCCAGCGGGCCGCTGGCGGCCACGCCCTGGCCCAGGTCGCGGTCCTGCGGGCGCAGCCAGACGGTGTGGCCGAAGGTGGCGGCGTACTGCAGCGCGCGCTGCAGCACCACGGTGCTGGTCAGCGGCACGTCGGCCTGGCCGAAGCCGATGCAGCCGGCGTCGGTCAGCGCGGCCATCTCGGTCAGCACCTCGCCGGCCAGGCCGCGGGTGAGCGCGCCCTGCGGGAACAGGCGGCAGCGCTGCAGCTTCTCGGCGCGGAAGGTCAGCATCTCGACCAGGCCGGGCTCGTCGAGCACCGGGTCGGTGTCGGGCGGGCAGACCAGGCTGGTCACGCCGCCGGCCACGGCGGCGGCGGTCTCGCTTTCGAGCATGCCCTCGTGCTCGTAGCCGGGCTCGCGCAGGCGCGCGGCCAGGTCCACCAGGCCGGGCAGCACCAGGCAGCCGGTGGCGTCGAGCATGCGCTGCGCCTCGAAGCCGGCGGGCACCTCGCCGAGCGCCGCGATCTTGCCGTCGGCCACGGCGACGCTGGCGACGCCGTCGAAGCCCGAGGCCGGGTCGATCACGCGGCCGTTCTGGATCAGGAGGTTCATGCTTCGTTACCCGCCACGATGCTCATCACTGCCATACGCACGGCGATGCCGAACGTGACCTGCGGCAGGATCACGCTCTGCCTGCCGTCGACCACCTCGGAAGCGATCTCCACGCCGCGGTTGATGGGGCCGGGGTGCATGACGATGGCGTCCGGCCTGGCCAATTGCAGCTTCTCGGGCGTGAGGCCGTAGGTCTTGAAGTATTCCTGGCTCGAGGGCAGCAGCGCGCCGCTCATGCGCTCGTTCTGCAGGCGCAGCATGATGACCACGTCGCAGTCCTTGATGCCCTCTTCGAGCGAGTGGAAGACCTTCACGCCCATCGGCGCCATGTCGCCCGGCACCAGCGTGCGCGGGCCCACCACGCGCACCTCGGCGGCGCCCAGCGTGGTCAGCGCATGGATGTCGGAGCGCGCCACGCGCGAGTGCAGCACGTCGCCCACGATCGCCACCGTGAGGTTGGAGAAGTCCTTCTTGTAGTGGCGGATGGTGTACATGTCGAGCAGCCCCTGGGTGGGGTGCGCATGCCGCCCGTCGCCGGCGTTGATGACGTGCACGTGCGGCGCCACGTGCTGCGCGATCAGGTAGGGCGCGCCCGACTCGCTGTGCCGCACCACGAACAGGTCGGCCGCCATCGCGCTCAGGTTGGCGATGGTGTCGAGCAGCGACTCGCCCTTGCTGGCAGAGGAGCGCGCGATGTCGAGGTTGATGACGTCGGCCGACAGGCGCTTGGCCGCGATCTCGAAGGTGGTGCGGGTGCGCGTGCTGTTCTCGAAGAAGAGGTTGAACACGCTCTTGCCGCGCAGCAGGGGCACCTTCTTGACCTCGCGGTCGCTCACGCTGACGAAGTTGGCGGCCGTGTCGAGGATGTGGGTGACGATGTCCCTGGGCAGCCCCTCGATGGACAGCAGGTGGATCAGCTCGCCGTTCTTGTTGAGCTGCGGGTTGCGCTTGTAGAGCATCAGGCCGGCTCCTCCACGGTGAAGCGCAGGCGCCCGTCCTCGCCCTGCGCCAGGGCCAGCAGCTGCGTGTCGGGCAGCGCCAGGTGCGCGGCGGCGAAGTCGGCCGCCACCGGCAGCTCTCGCCCGCCGCGGTCGACCAGCACCGCCAGGCGCACGCAGGCCGGGCGGCCGAAGTCGAACAGCTCGTTGAGCACGGCGCGGATGGTGCGGCCGGTGTAGAGCACGTCGTCCAGCAGCAGCACGTCGGCACCCTCCACTTCGAAAGGCAGCGTGGTCTGCGCGCTGGCCGCCATGCCGCGCCGCGCGAAGTCGTCGCGGTGCATGGCCGAGGAGATGACGCCGGCCTCGCCGGGCAGGCCCAGGTCGCGCTGCAGGCGCGCCGCCAGCCAGGCGCCACCGGAGGTGATGCCCACCAGGCGGGTGGCGGGGCGCAGCAGGCCCTTCACGCCGGCCAGCAGCTGCGCATAGAGCGCCTGGGCGTCGGGCAAGGTGGTCGTTTTCATCGCCGGGCCGTCCCAAGATGAAAAAGCGCCCCCTCGGGGGGCGGCGCACCACGCGAAGCGGGAAGCGTGGGGGTTTCATTGCTCACGGCAAGGTCCTCAGGAACTGTTCAAGGATGATGCAGGCGGACGCGGCGTCGGCGTCCTTCGCGCCGCCGGCCAGCGCCTCGGTGGTGCTGTAGCGCTCGTCCGCCTCGTACACCGGCAGGCCGAAGCGGCCGTGCAGCTGCCGCGCGAAGCGGCGCGCGGCGCGGGTGTTCTCGTGCTCGGCGCCGTCGGGATGGAAGGGCACGCCGACCACCAGCGCGTCGGGCTGCCATTCGCGGATGCGGGCCTGGATCTGCGCGAAGCGCGCGTCGCCCTGCGCGGCGATGGTGGGCTGCGGCGTGGCGCGCCCGAGCAGCCGGTTGCCGCTGGCCACGCCGACGCGCTTGGCGCCGAAGTCGAAGGCGAGGAAGGACTGGAGCTGCGCGGGGACGTCGGCCGCGGGAGAGGCTGCCGTGTCGCTCACGCGTGCCCCGCCTCGGACGAAAGCTTCCACGCCTCCAGCCCGAGCAGCGAGAGCGCCTTGTCGTAGCGCTGCTCCACCGGCGTGTCGAAGATGACGGCCGGGTCGGCGCCGACGGTGAGCCAGCTGTTCTCGGCCAGTTCGGATTCGAGCTGGCCCTCGTCCCAGGCCGAGTAGCCCAGCGTGACCAGCACCTTGCGCGGGCCGGCGCCGGTGGCCATCGCTTCCAGCACGTCCTTGGAGGTGGTCATCTCCAGCCCGCCGGGGATGGTGAGCGTGGAGGCGTAGACCGAGGGCTCGCCCTCCTCCTTCGCCGCGTCCCCGGCGCCCTCGTCCGACGGTGCCGGCCGCACCGGCTCGTGCAGCACGAAGCCGCGCTCGGTCTGCACCGGGCCGCCGTGGAAGACAGGGGCGTCGCTCAGGTCGGGGCGGTCCAGGTGCAGCTCGACCTTCTCGAACAGGCCGCTGAGCTTGATGTCGGCCGGCTTGTTGATGATCAGGCCCAGCGCGCCGCGCTCGCTGTGCTCGCACAGGTAGACGACGCTGCGGCTGAAGGACTGGTCCTGCAAGCCCGGCATCGCGATCAGGAAGTGATGCGTGAGGTTGATCCGGGCAGAATCGCTGGCCATGCCGCCGATTTTACTGGCCGTGGACAAGCGCTATGCCCGCGGGCTGGTGTGGTTCCGGCGGGACCTGCGCGCCCACGACCATGCGGCGCTCTACCACGCGCTGCGCAACTGCCGCGAGGTGGCGTGCGCCTTCGTCTTCGACACCGCCCTGCTCGACGCCCTGCCCGGCCAGGACCGCGCGCCCCGCCCCGACGGGCTGCGCGCCGACCGGCGGGTGGAGTTCATCCGCGAATCCGTGCGCCTGCTGCGCGGGCAGCTGGAAGCGATGGGCGGCGGCCTGGTGGCGGTGCACGGCACGGCCGAGCACGAGCTGCCCGCGCTGGCCCAGGCGCTGCAGGTGCAGGCCGTCTTCGCCAACCGCGACGACGAGCCCGCTGCCCTGGCGCGCGACGCGCAGGTGCTGGGCGCCCTGGCCAACGCCGGCATCAACCTGCACCTGCACAAGGACCAGGCGGTCTTCGAGCGCGACGAGGTGCAGACCCAGGCCGGCCAGGCCTTCTCGGTCTTCACGCCCTACAAGCGCGCCTGGCTGGCGAAGCTGGACGACTTCTACCTCAAGCCCTACCCCATCCGGCACCATGCCGACGCGCTGGTGCCGGCGCCCGAGGGCCACCGCGCGCCCGTGCCCTCGCTGGAGGCGCTGGGCTTCGCGCCGACCAACCTGGGCACGCTGAACCTGCCGCCGGGCACCGAGGGAGCGCACCGCCTGCTGGAAGACTTCTTCGAGCGCATCGACCGCTACCACGTGGCGCGCGACTACCCGGCCGTGCGCGGCCCCAGCTACCTGGGCGTGCACCTGCGCTTCGGCACGCTGTCGATCCGCGAGGCGGCCGGCCTGGCCCACCGGCTGAGCCTGGAGGGCAGCCAGGGCGCCGCCACCTGGCTGTCGGAACTGATCTGGCGCGACTTCTATATGCAGGTGCTGGCGCACCGCCCCGACATCGCCGAGGGCAGGAGCTTCCGCCCCGAATACGACCGCATCGCCTGGCACCACGGCAAGCACGCCGACGGCCTGTTCGCCACCTGGTGCGAGGGGCGCACCGGCTACCCGCTGGTCGATGCCGCGATGCGCCAGATCAACGAGACGGGCTACATGCACAACCGGCTGCGCATGGTGGCGGCCAGCTTCCTGTGCAAGGACCTGGGGCTGGACTGGCGCCGCGGCGAGGCCTACTTCGCCAACCACCTCAACGACTTCGAGCTGGCATCGAACAACGGCGGCTGGCAGTGGGCCAGCTCCAGCGGCTGCGACGCGCAGCCCTGGTTCCGCATCTTCAACCCGGTGACGCAGAGCGAGCGCTTCGACCCGGAGGGCCGCTTCATCCGCCGCTACGTGCCCGAGCTGGCGCGGCTGCCCGACACGGCGATCCATGCGCCCTGGCTGGCTTCGCCGCTGGAACTGGAGGCGGCCGGCGTGCAGCTGGGCCAGACCTACCCGCGCCCGGTGGTCGACCACGCGCAGGCGCGGCAGCAGACGCTGGAGCGCTACGCCGTGGTGCGCCAGCCGGGGGGCAAGGCGCCCGCGCGGCGCGCGCCCAGGAAATAGCGCCCGGCGTCAGGCCGCCGCCGCCGTCGCCGGCTCCGCCATCGCGTAGCGGCGCACCAGGCGCAGCAGTTCCTCTTCCGAGTAGGGCTTGCCCAGGTAGTGGTCCACACCCAGCTGCTTGGCATGCTCGCGGTGCTTCTCGGCGATGCGCGAGGTGATCATCACGATCGGCAGGCCGGCCAGCTTCTCGTCGGCGCGGATGTTGCGCGCCAGGTCGAAGCCGTCCATGCGCGGCATCTCGATGTCGGACAGCACCACCGCCGGGCGCTCCTGCTGCAGCCGCTCCAGCGCCTGCAGGCCGTCGGCCGCCAGCGCCACGCGGTAGCCCTCGCGCTGCAGCAGGCGCTGGGTGACGCGCCGCACGGTGATGGAGTCGTCGACCACCAGCACCAGCGGCACCTCGGCATGCGCCGGCAGGGCCAGGGCCTCGGGCACGGCGGGCTGCGCGCCCGCGCCGGCCTCGGCCGGTGCCGCCGCCGCGGGCCTGGACGCGAGCGCCCCGGCCTGCAGCTGCCGCGCCGCGTCGCCGTGCAGCGCCGCCAGCGCCACCGGGTTGTAGATCAGCGCCACCGCGCCGGAGGCCAGCACCGAGATGCCCGCCAGGCCCGGCACCCGCGCCAGCTGCGGCCCGAGGTTCTTGACCACCACTTCCTGGTTGCCCAGCACTTCGTCCACGTGCAGGGCGACGCGCTGCGCCGCGCTGCGCACCACGACGATGGTGTTGGTCCGGCCGGCCGCGCGCTCGCTGCGGGCCGATGACTGCAGCAGCGCGCCGGCCCAGAAGAAGGGCACGTCCTCGCCGCCGAAGGCATGGTGGCCGGAGGTGTAGGCGCGGGCCAGGTCGTCCGCGCTGGCGCGCTGCACCAGCTCGACCAGGTTGGCCGGCACGCCCACCGAGACGTCGCCTGCGCGCAGCATCACCACGTGCGTGACGGCAGTGGTCAGCGGCAGCACCAGCTTGAACTCGGTGCCGCGGCCCTCGGCGCTGCGCGTCTCGATGCGGCCGCCCAGCGCGGCCACCTCGGAGCGCACCACGTCCATGCCGATGCCGCGGCCGGCCAGTTCCGACACCTCGGCCGCCGTCGAGAAGCCGGGCTTGAAGATCAGCTCGGCGACCTCCTCGTCGCTCAGCGACTGGCCCGCCGCCACCAGGCCCTGGGCCCGGGCGCGCGCCAGGATGCGCTCGCGCGGCAGGCCGGCGCCGTCGTCGCGGAAGCCGACCGACACGTCGTTGCCTTCATGGCGCAGGTCGATGGTGATCAGCCCGGCCGGCTCCTTGCCGGCGCGCTCGCGCACGGCCGCGTCCTCGATGCCGTGCGCCACGCAGTTGCGCAGCAGGTGCTCGAAGGCGGGCGTCATGCGGTCGAGCACGCCGCGGTCCATCTCGATGGTGCCGCCGGTGATGTCCAGGCGCACCTGCTTGCCGGTGTCCTTCGAGGCCTGCCGCACCACGCGGTAGAGGCGGTCGGACAGGCCCTCGAACTCGACCATGCGCGTGCGCAGCAGGCCGCGCTGCAGCTCGCGCGTCTGGCGCGCCTGGGCCGACAGGTCGTCTTCCGTCGCCTGCACGGTCTTCTGCAGCGAGCGCTGCACGGTGGCCACGTCGTTGACCGACTCGGCCATCATGCGGGTCAGCTCCTGCACGCGGGTGAAGCGGTCGAACTCCAGCGGGTCGAAGGACTGCTGGGTGCCGGCCTGGGCCAGGCGCGACTGCATCTGGCTCTCGGCCTGCACCTCGATGTCGCGCAGCTGCTGGCGCAGGCGGTCGAGGTTGCCCGTCAGGTCGGCCAGCGAGCCGCGCAGCTGGCCCAGCTCGGCCTCCAGGCGCGAGCGCGTGATGATCACCTCGCCGGCCTGGGCCACCAGGCGGTCGAGCAGCTGGGCGCGGATGCGCACCGTCTGCCCGGAGCCGGCACGGGCCGGCAGCACGACCGGCTGGGCCGGGCGCGGCAGGGGGCGGGCGGGTGCGGCCGGCGCGGCGGCGCCCTCCGCAGGCGACGCGGCGGGAGCAGCAGCAGCGGCTTCCGCCGGCGCCGCCTTCTCCACCACGATGGCCGCCACGGCCGGCGCGGCGGCCACCGCCGCGGCCGCCCGCTGCGCCAGCTCGGCCTGGCCGGCGGAATCGGCCGCACGCAGGTTGTCGAAGGTGTTCTGCAGCGTGTCGAAGCGGCCCAGCAGCGCCTCGATGGCCGGGCGCTCGCTGGCATCGACCGCGATCGCCTCGATCACCGATTCCATGCGGTGCGCGCGTTCGCCCAGGCGCATGGCGCCGGCCAGGCGGGCGCTTCCCTTCAGCGTGTGCAGGGTGCGCAGCGCGGCCACGCGGTGCTGCGCCTCGTCGGGGTGCTGGCTCCAGGCGCGCAGCGCGCCGCCCAGCTGCGGCAGCAGTTCCGTGGCCTCTTCTTCGAAGACCGGGAACAGGTCCGGATCGACCGCGTCCGCGAGGTCGATCGCGTCGTCGCTGTCTTCCTCCAGCAGGGCCTGCGGCAAGGCCCGCGCGGCGGGCGCCGCGACGGGCGCAGGAGCCTCCGCCGCGGCAGCCGCGGGCATGGGCGACGCGGCCAGCTCGCGCAGCGCCTGCAGCACCTGCTCCTGGGGCTCCTTGAGGAAGCCGGCGGCGAACTGGTGCAGCAGCCGGCGCACTTCCTCGGCGGCGGCCACGAGCACCTGGCCCTGGGCGCCGGTGCCCCGGCCCGCCGTGTGCAGGTGGTCGAGCGCGGTCTCGAACAGGCGCGCCATGTTCGACAGGCCCTGGAAGCCGACGGTGGCCGAGCTGCCGGCCAGCGAATGCGCCAGGCCGACGCTGGACTCGCCGACCGGCCGGCCCGGCTGGGCCGCCCACTCGCCCACGTCGATGGCCAGTTGCCGGGACCATTCGTCCGCCTCGTTCAGGTAGACGTTGTACAGCGGGATGCCGATGCGCAGGGGGCCGATGACCTTGACCTGTTCCTCCAGCGCGGCAGCGGCGTCTTCGGTGTCGCCGGCCGCAGCGCTGTCTTCGGCGGCGGCTTCGGCAGGCGCGGGCGCCTCCTCTTCCGCAACCGGGACCTCCGCCGGCGCGTCCGCCGCGATCCCGGCGTCCTCGATCTCCACCGGCTCGGCGGGCGCCTGCGGCGCCTCGGCCTCGACCTCGGAAACCGCCTCCGCCTCCTCGGTCTCCAGCGGAAGCTCGAAGTCCAGCGGGTCGTCCAGCGCGGCGCGGACGGTCGCCTCCGGCTCGGCCGGCGCGGGCCGGACGGCCAGGAAGTCGATGCCCTCGCCGCCGGCCAGCGCGTCGGGCTCGGTCGGCGCCGCGTCCTTGCGGCCGGGCAGGATGTCGGTGACGGCGAAGTCGTCGTGCTGCCAGTCGGTGTCGGGCGCACGCGCCTCGGCGGCGGCCTCCTCGCCGCGCAGCGGCGCGAGGTCCAGGTCGAGTTCGAAGGCCGGCAGGTCGCGCAGCGGGGCGATGTCGGTCGGCGCTTCCGAGGCGTCGGGCAGCGGCGGCTCGGGCTCGGCGGCGATCTGCCGGGCGGCCACGGCCAGCGCCTCGGCGTCCGGCAGCCCGGCCGCTGGCGCGGGCGGCGCGTCGCCGTTGGCCAGCGCCTCGGCCGCGGCGCGCAGCGGCGCCGACTGCCAGGAATGCGGCTGGCCCGAGGCGATGGCCTCGACCCACTGCGAGAACTGGCCCAGCGCGGTGGCCGTGCCGTCCAGCAGGGCCGGCGTGGCGGGGCGCTGGTCGGCCAGCCAGGTGTTGAGCACCTGCTCGAAGGACCAGGCGGCCTCGCCGAAGTCCATCAACCCGACCATGCGCGAGCTGCCCTTGAGCGTGTGGAAGGCGCGGCGCAGCACGGTGAGCTCGCCCACGTCCTCGCCGTCCTCGCGCAGCGCCCGGATGGCGGCCTGGCCGCCCTGGATCACCTCGGTCGCTTCCTCCAGGAAGATGTTCTGGAGGTCGTCTTCCTCCAGCTCGGTGACCTCGGTGTCGGGCAGCGCCTCCAGCGGCGCCGGGCCGGTGATCTTGGCGGTCCAGCTCTGGGCCGCCCGGCTGAATTCCTCCAGTGCGGGCGCGCTGGAGGCGCCCGCCTTGGGCGCCGCCAGCGCGGCCAGGCGGGCGGCGATCTGCGCATCCACCTCGTCGACGCTCAGCACGGTGTCGGTCTGCGGCGTGGTGCCGGACGGCGCGGCGACCAGGTCGGCGCCGATGCCGTGGATCGGCGCGCTGGTGTCGACCTGGCGGCCCATCAGCGGCTTGAGCTCGCCCGCGTCCTCGTCGAACACGAACAGCCGCTTGGCCAGCGCCGGCTGGTAGCCGAGCATGTCGATCAGGAAGCCCAGCGCGCCCAGGTTGTTGCCCAGCGACTCGACGTGCTGCCCGCCCGCGGCGTCGCCGCCGGCGGTGAGGTGGTCGACGTTGTCGCGCATGCGCTGCACGGTGCGCGCCGCCTGGTCGAGGCCGAGCACGGAGAACACGCCGCGCATCTGCAGCAGCTGGTTGGGCACGGTGCGCAGCAGGCCCATCTCCGACGGGCGGCGGAAGAACTGGTCGAGCGACTTCTCCAGCTCGGCCAGGTGGGCGCGCAGCTCGTCGACCACGGTGCCCATGGTCTGGCGGTCGCTGACGCGGCGGTACAGCTCCTCCATCCACGGCTCCAGCGGCTCGGGCCGCCCGCCCTCGCGGGCGCGCTCGATGCGCCCGGCCAGCTGCACAGTGCGCGCGGTGAGCTGGCGGTCGTGCGGGTCGAGGTCCTCGAAGGCGGCCTCGAGGTACAGCACGGAGGTCGCCACCTCCATCGCCAGCTCGGTCGACGGCGCGCGGCCGGAGCGCAGCGAAGCCTCCACCGCGTTGTTCAGCGCCTGCACCATCGGCGCGCTGGCCGGGTGCACCTTGAGCAGCGATTCGCCCAGGTGCGCGAAGGTGTCGGCCACCTGGCGCAGCCGCGACAGGTCGCCGCCGGACAGCGCCGACCACATCTCCTTGGCGGTCTCGATGCGCTTGCGCGCCTGCGCCAGCACGGTCGGGTCGAAGCGGCCGAACTGGACCGTCGCGTAGTCGACCTGCTCGTGGTTCGACACGCCCCAGGCCACGCGCACGGCGCGCAGCAGCGACGCCTCGTCGCGCGGCGTCGGCACCGCCTGGGCGCAGAAGAACAGCAGGTCCTGGCCGAGCCGGTCGGAGACGGTCGCGTCGCCGCGCGCCAGCGTGGTGTACTGCAGCAGCACGCGCGAGGCGGCGCGCTTGACGTAGATGTCCGGCGGCAGCAGCGACAGCGACAGCGCCTCGAAGAAGCCCGCTGCCAGCATCCAGAAGCTGGCCACCCGCGACAGCGCCGCGCCGCGCCCGAGGCCCGCGCACACCACCGCCAGGCGCCGGGCGGCCGCCTCGTCGCCGCCCTTGACCACCTTGAGCACGTCGCGGTCGAGCTGGGCGCGCACCGCCGGGTCGTAGATCATGGTGCGGAAGCCGGACGGCTTCGGCACCTCGGCCCAGACCCAGGGGTAGGTCCACAGGTCGGCCGGGTGCACCCGCTCGTTGCCCATCAGCTCCAGCACCTCGCGGTACTGCGGGAACAGCGCCACCGCCGAGACGGCCTTGCCGGCCAGCACGGCAGCCAGGAAGTCGCCGACGGCGAAGCCGGCCTGCTCGACCTTCTGCGCCGCCGCCTCGTTGCACTTGACGGGATCGAGCACGAAGCTCTGCACCGCGAATTCCATCGCGCCGACCACCAGCGCCGGCGCCGTGTGGCCGACCATCTGCAGCGCGCCCACCGCCTGGTGCAGCTGCTGGCGCGCCATGCGCAGCGGTCCGCTCTCCAGCTCCTGCCCGGCATGGCCCTCGCGGGCCTGGCGGCGCAGCGACTTGCTGGCGGTCTCGATCGATTTCTGGACCTCGCCGATCACCCAGGCCAGCGGCCCGAGGTCTTCGGAAGCGGGGGCGTTGCCGGCGACCGGGGCGTTGGCGGGAAGGCGATTCGACACGTTGCTGCTCGAAAGGGAAAGCCTGTCAGGCGATCTTGAAACGGGCCACCGACTGGCGCAGTTCCTCGGCCATGTGCGAGAGCTCGCGCACCTGCTTGGCGGTCTCGCGGGTGCCCTCGCCGGTCTGCTCGGTCACGGCGAAGATGTGCTGGATGTTGGCGGCCACCACGTTGGCCGACTCGGCCTCGCGCGAGGCGGACTGCGAGATCTGCTCGATCAGCTCGGCCAGGCGGCGCGACACGCGGTCGATCTCCGAGAGCGCCGTGCCGGCGTTGTCGGACAGCTTGGCCCCTTCCACCACGCCCTGCGTGGAGCGCTCCATGGCGCCCACCGCATCCTGCGTGTCGGTCTGGATCGCCTTCACCAGCGCCGAGATCTGGCGCGTGGCGTCGGCGGAGCGTTCGGCCAGGCGCTGCACTTCCTCCGCCACCACCGAGAAGCCGCGGCCGGCTTCACCGGCGGACGCGGCCTGGATGGCGGCGTTCAGGGCCAGCACGTTGGTCTGTTCCGTGATGTCCGAGATCAGCTCGGTGATTTCGCCGATCTCCTGCGAGGACTCGCCCAGGCGCTTGATCCGCTTGGAGGTTTCCTGGATCTGGTCGCGGATCGAGTTCATGCCGCCGATGGCGTTCTGCACCGCCTGCAGGCCCGACTCGGCGGCCTGCAGCGACTGGCGCGCCACCGAGGCCGATTCCTGCGCCTGGGACGACACGCCGTTGATGCGCTCGGCCATGGTCAGCACCGACTGGCCGGTCTCGCGGATCTCGCGCAGCTGCTCGGTGGAGGCGGCGAGCAGCTCGGTCGAGGTGCTTTCCACCTGCGAGGTGGTCTGCGCCACCCGAGTGGCCGTGTTCTGCACGTTGCCCACCAGCAGGCGCAGTTCTTCCACCGTGTAGTTCACCGAGTCGGCGATGGCGCCGGTGATGTCCTCCGTCACCGTCGCCTCGTGCGTCAGGTCGCCCTCGGCCACCGTCTGCAGCTCGTTCATCAGGCGAAGAATGGCCGCCTGGTTGGCGGTGTTGACGCGGTTGGCCTCCTCGCTGGCGCGCTCGGCTTCGAGCCGCTCGCGTTCGGCGGCGGCGGCGCGCTCGCGGCCCTCGCGCACCTGCACGTAGCCGATGGCGGCCGCCACGGCCAGCGCGGCGACCGAGAGCACCACCAGCATGGCCAGCGTGCCGGCGCCCAGGCCGCTCTGCTCGGACAGCCCGCTCTGCAGCGCGCCCAGCGAGGCGCGCAGCGGCTCGCTGTCGGCCAGGATGGTGGACTGCGCCTCGCGAGCGGCCACCAGGCCCTGCAGGTTGCCCAGGATGGCGCCGGCCTGCGTGCGGGTCTGCTCGTAGGCCTTGAGGATCGCCTCCAGCTGCTCGCGCGTCTGCGCGTCGCGCGTGCCGGGCAGGCGCTGCTGGGCGTTGCCGTCGAGCATGCCGCGCGCGATGTCCTGGAAGCTGTTCAGGTCCTTGCCGAGCAGGAACACGGCGTCGGGGCTCACGCCCTCGACCGTCAGGAACTCGTTGGCCGACTTGCCGATGCGCTGCGTCAGCATCACCAGCTGGCCGGCGGCCGAGATCTCCGGCACCGTGGCGTTCTGCTGCATCTTCAGCGAGGAGACGGTCTCGGCCATCTCCAGCAGGTCGGAAGACTGGCGGTTGATGTTGCGCAGCGCGGTGCCCACCTGCGTCAGGATCTGCTTCTGGGCCAGCACGACCTTCGCGCTGCTCTCGGCGCGGGCGACCAGCGGCGCGATCTTCTCCAGCTCCCCGGCGTGCTGCGCGTCGACGCGCGACAGGCCCAGGGCGTCGTCGCCGCTGGCCAGGCCGTGCACCTGGCGCACCAGGTCGTCCGCGCTGTCCTTCACTTCGTCGAAGGCGGCCGGCGCACCCACCAGCGCCTGCGAGATGGACTTCGCCAGCCGCTGCGACTGCATCAGCGACTGGCCGGTCGCCGCCACCTGCTGCGCCACGCGGTCGGCGTGCAGGATGGCGGAGCCCGCCACCAGCAGCAGCAGCAGCACCAGCACCGCCAGCACGATCGACAGCAGGCGCTGCTGGCGGGCCGGGTTGGCCGCCAGCGGCACCGGCGCCACGGGCTCGCCCGGGCCGCCCGCGGCGGCCGCGGCCGCGACGGCCGGCTCGGCCACCTCGGGCTCGTCGCGGCTGGGCTTGAGCTCCACCGGCGCCTCGAACGGCACGGGTGCCGAGACGGGGGCGGCGGCGGGCGTTTCGCGCGGGATGTACACGGTCTTCTCCTCGGGCGGCTGCACCGTCTCGATGTTGTCGAAGGCCAGCGCGGCGGCGTCGCCGTTCACGGCCACGTCCTGCTCGCGGGTCGGCATCAGCTTCTTGAACTTGTCGGCGATCGAATTCACGGTCGGTCCTTCGTCAATGTGAAAGCGGCGCCCGCAGGCTCAGGCGCCAATGCTCAGGAATTCAGGCAGCTGGGCCAGGGCGGCCAGCTGGATCTCGCGCCAGCGCCGCCCGGCGCCGTCGATGTACACGTCGCCCTGCCATCCGGGCGAGCCCTCGGGGGGCGGTTCGGAGGTCACGAAGGCCTCCACGCCGCGCAGGCCGGCCAGGCGGTCGACCAGCAGGGCGCAATTCACTTCGAGCGCGTCGTTCAGCGCCACCAGGCGCGACTGGCCGCGGGCCACCTCGCCGAGCGGCACGGCGGTCTTCCCGCCGGCGAAGGCCGACAGCTGCACCACGCCGTACAGGCCGCCGCGCAGGTTGGCCACGCCGAGGAACCACGGCAGGGTGTAGGGCACCGGCTGCGGCAGCGTCCAGGGAAAGATCTCGCCGGCCTGCCCCAGGGGCAGCAGGTAGCCGGCATCGTCGGCCTCGACGGCCAGCCAGGAAGCCGAGACGCCCGACGTGCGGGCCGTCTGCAGGCGGTCGACGAGGCGGGCCTGGAATTCGCGGAGGGCTTCGCGGGCAGCCATGGGGCGTCGGGAGCCGGCGCGCTCAGTTCAGGGCGCGGATCTTCGCCAGCAGCTCGGCGGGCTCCACCGGCTTGACGATGTAGTCGCGCGCGCCCTGGCGCATGCCCCACACGCGGTCGGTTTCCTGGTTCTTGCTGGTGCACAGGATGATCGGCACCTCGGCGAACTGCGGGTTGCGCGCCAGCGCGCGGGTGAGCTGGAAGCCGTTCTGGCCGGGCATCACCACGTCCATCAGGATCAGGTCGGGCTTGTCGGCCTCGAGGCGGCGCATGGCATCGTCGGCGTTCTCGGCGGTCTGCACGGCGAAGCCGTTCTTCTGGAGCAGGTCGGACAGGAACATCAGTTCCGTCTTGGAGTCGTCGACGACGAGGACTTTGCGAATGGTCATTTAGGCTTCCTGTGGCGCAGCGCCGAACTGCTGCACGGCCTGCAGCAGCTGTTCCTTGGTGAAGGGTTTGGTGAGGTATTCCTGCGAGCCGACCATGCGGCCGCGCGCCTTGTCGAACACGCCGTCCTTGGACGAGAGCATCACCACGGGAACGTTGGCGAAGTGCGCGTTGCGCTTGATGATGGCGCAGGTCTGGTAGCCGTCCAGGCGCGGCATCAGGATGTCGCAGAAAATCAGCTGCGGCTTGTGGTCGTTGACCTTGGACAACGCGTCGTAGCCGTCCTCGGCCAGCAGGACCTCGTGGCCGCCCTGCTTGAGGAAGATCTCGGCGCTGCGCCGAATCGTGTTGCTGTCGTCGATGACCAGCACCTTGTAACCGGATCCGCTCGTGCTCATCGGCACCTGCTCCTCGTTGAACGTACCCCCTGGGCCCCGCGCGCCGCCGCGGCGCGCCACGTACCCGGCCCTGTGCGATCCTCGAGGGTCAGATCTCGACCATCTCGAAGTCTTCCTTGCGGGCTCCGCACTCCGGGCAGGTCCAGTTCATGGGCACTTGCTCCCACGGCGTGCCGGGCGCAATACCATCCTCCGGCCAGCCCGCCGCTTCGTCGTAGATCCACCCGCAAATCAGGCACATCCAGGTTTTCGTGTTCATCGCAGCTTACGAGCCTTGTACATAGAATGCAACGATTGTATCCAGACGTCTCAAACAAACCTGTGCAGGACGTCTCACATACGCCACCCGCCGGCGTCCTTCCGGAGTCAATGAATACGTACTTACTACCACCGGAAGGCCCAGCGGAACCCGGCAATGGTAACCAGCCCGCTACCGCCGACGTTGACGGGACCGGGGAGGACGACGGTCGTCCGCCCTGCGTGCTGGTGTTCAACGCCAGCGATCCGAGCGGCGCCGGCGGCCTGAGCGGCGACGCCCTGGCCATCGCGTCGATGGGCGCTCACATGCTGGGCGTGGTGACGGGCGTGTACGCCCGCGACACAGCCGAGGTGTTCGACCACTTCCCCCTGGACGACGAGCAGGTCGCAGAGCAGGCCCGCGCCATCCTGGAGGACGTGCAGGTGCAGGTCATCAAGGTCGGCTTCGCCGGCAGCCCGGACAACCTGGGCCGCATCGCCGAAGCCGCCTCGGACCACCCCGACGTGCCCGTGGTGGCCTACATGCCCAACCTGGCGTGGTGGAACGACGAGGAGATCGACAGCTACCTGGACGCCTTCGCCGAACTGCTGCTGCCGCAGGCCGCCGTGCTGGTGGGCAACCACAGCACCCTGTGGCGCTGGCTGCTGCCCGACTGGAGCGGCGACCGCCCGCCGCTGGCGCGCGACATCGCCAAGGCGGCCGGGGAGCACGGCGTGTCGTACACGCTGGTGACGGGCCTGATGCGCGCCGACGGCGCCATCGAGAACACCCTGGCCTCGCCGCAGGCCATCGTCGCCAGCGAGAAGTACGAGCGGCTGGAGGCGGTGTTCGCCGGCGCCGGCGAGACGCTGTCGGCCGCCCTGGCGGCGCTGCTGTCCACCGGTGCCGACCTGGCCGCCGCGACCGCCGAGGCGCTGGCCTACATGGACCGCTGCCTGGACGCGGGCTTCCGCCCCGGCATGGGCCACGTGCTGCCCGACCGCCTGTTCTGGGCCCAGCCCGAGGCCGAGGGCGACGAGGACGAGGAGGCCGCGCCTTCCGACTTCGCCCTGCCCCCGCACGAAACCCGACATTGACCGCCATGACCACCGACACCAACGAACAGCTCTTCGACCGCGCCCGCGCCGTCATCCCCGGCGGGGTGAACTCGCCGGTGCGCGCCTTCCGCGCCGTGGGCGGCACGCCGCGCTTCATCGCGCGCGCGCAGGGCCCTTATATGTGGGATGCCGCCGGCACCCGCTACATCGACTACATCGGCTCCTGGGGGCCGATGATCCTGGGCCACGGCCACCCGGCGGTGGTCGAGGCGGTGCAACGTGCGGTGACCGAAGGCCTGTCCTTCGGCGCGCCGACCGAGCGCGAGATCGAGCTGGCCGAGGCGATCCTCGCGCTGATGCCCTCGATGGAGATGGTGCGCCTGGTCAGCTCGGGCACCGAGGCGGCGATGAGCGCGCTGCGCCTGGCGCGTGGCGCCACCGGCCGCAAGCGCATCGTCAAATTCGAGGGCTGCTACCACGGCCACGCCGACGCGCTGCTGGTCAAGGCCGGTTCGGGTCTGGCGACCTTCGGCCAGACCACCTCGGCCGGCGTGCCCGAAGAGGTGGTGCAGCACACGCTGGTGCTCGAATACAACAACCTCGCGCAACTCGAGGAGGCCTTCGCGCTGCACGGCGCCGACATCGCCTGCCTGGTCATCGAGGCCATCGCCGGCAACATGAACTTCGTGCGCGCCACGCCCGAGTTCGCGCGCCGCTGCCGCGAGCTGTGCACACGGCACGGCGCGCTGCTGGTCTTCGACGAGGTGATGACGGGCTTCCGCGTCGGCCTGACGGGTGCGCAGGGCGTGCTCGCGAAGCAGGTGGAAGGCGGCGCTGCCGCCGTGACGCCCGACCTGACGGTGCTGGGCAAGGTGATCGGCGGCGGCATGCCGCTGGCGGCCTTCGGCGGGCCGCGGGCGATCATGGAACAGCTGGCGCCGCTGGGCCCGGTCTACCAGGCCGGCACGCTGTCGGGCAACCCGGTGGCCACGGCCTGCGGGCTGGCGACGCTGAAGGAGATCTCGAAGCCCGGCTTCTACGACGCGCTGTCGGCGAAGACGCGCACGCTGGTCGAGGGGCTGAAGGCGGCCGCGGCAGCGGAAGGCGTGCCCTTCAGCGCCGACAGCGAAGGCGGCATGTTCGGCTTCTTCCTGCTGCCCGAGCTGCCGCAGAACTACGCGGCGGTGATGAAGAGCGACGGTGCGAAGTTCAACGCCCTCTTCCACGGCCTGCTCTCGCGCGGCGTCTACATCGCGCCGGCGCTGTACGAGGCCGGCTTCGTGAGCGCCGCGCACACGGCTGACGACATCGCTGCCACCGTCGACGCCGCCCGGCAGAGCTTCAAGAGCTTGCAGCGCTGAGGCAACGGCCGGCCCGCGCCGCCGCCGCCGCCGCCGCCGCCGGCACCGGCACACGGCTCATCGGCGCGTCGTCGTCACCCGCACGAGCGCGGTGACCGGCTTGCCGTCGAGCAGGATCGGCTGGTGGTGGTCATCGGCCAGCAGCACGCCGATGACATGCGCTCCGGCCGGCGACGGGCAGGCACCGAAGTTCGCCTTGATGAGCGAGCCGCCGAAGTCGCTGTTCATGCTGTTGTACGGCCGGCCCGGCAGATTGCAGGCCTCGCCCTGCGGATCGATCTTCATGTGCACGTGGCCGCAGCGGCGGTCGCTGCCGCACTGCCCGGCCGCCAGAAGCCTGAAGTTGCTGCGCACCACCACCCCGATGGCCCCCTCCGCGTCCAGGCCCAGCGGAATGCTCGCGCCTTCCGCCGGCCAGGCGATCTGCAAGGTGGGGGCTTCCTGGGCAGACACGGTGGTCGCGCCCCAGGTCAGTGCGGCGGCGGCAAGCCAGGAGAAGAGCGAGGACACGCGCATGGGAACTCCTTGAAAGAAAGAATGCGGGATCGCGGCTCGATGTAATCACTGAATACATCGAGTCGGCGCAGTCTATCGCAAAATAATCACTGATTACATCGACTCTTCCAGGCCCGAAAATGGCGACACGTCCCCCGAAGCCCGAGGCGCCGCGCAGCGCCTATCACCATGGCAACCTGCGCGACGCGCTGATCGCCTCGGCCATCGAGCTCATCGAAGAGAACGGCGTGGACAAGCTCAGCGTGCGCGAGGCGGCCAAGCGCGCCGGCGTGTCGCCCGGGGCGCCCTTCCGGCACTTCGCAACGCGCACGGCGCTGCTGACGGCCGTGGCGGAGCAGGCCACCCGGCGGCTGCGCACTGCCGTCGAGCACGCCGTCGAGGCGGCGGCCGGCCAGCCGCCCCTGGGCCGCTTCGCCGCCATCGGCCGAGCCTACCTCGGCTGGGCCCATGCGAATCCGACGCACTTTCGCGTCATCAGCGAACGCGCGCTGGTCGACTACGCGTCATCGCCCAGCCTGGGGGCCGACAACGAGGCGATCCGCCAGCAGATGCAGGACTTGCTGGCCGAGGCGTTCGGCACGGCCATGGACGCGGCCGACCGGGCGCACGCGCAGGTGGCGGCGCGGGCGCTGGTCTACGGGCTGGCCCGCATGGCGGTGGATGGCCACTTTCCGGAATGGAGCCCCGGCGGCGCGCCCGCCCCCCTGGCGATGGAACGGACGCTGGACTTCTTCATCGGCCTGCTGGCCAGCAGGCGGCGCCCGTCGCTATCGAAAAAATAGCTGCCCGCGGCCGCCACGGTGCGGCCGGCCGCATGCCAGCGAGCGGCAGGGTACGGCAGGATTGAAGGACGGACTCAGGCCGCCGCAGCAGCCGCGCCGCGGCGCAGGCGTCGGTTGAGCACCATGGCGATGGCGCCCACCACCGCCAACAGGAAGGAACCGGCCAGGTTGGCCCAGCCACTGGTGAATCTCGCACTGCTCTCGGCCTGTGCCAGCAGGCGGCCCTTGGTGGTTTCGTAGTCCAGCACCGGCTGGCTGCCCATCTGGATGTCGTAGGCGATGTTGTTGTCGTCGGGGTCGTACAGCGCGGTGATCTGCTCGTCGATGATGTCCTGCACCTTGCTCCTGCCGACGCTCAGCGCGATGCGCAGCTTCTGCGCCTCGCTCCCGGCGGTGGGCTTGACAGCGATCTCGTAGTAGCGGTCGCTCACGCGCGAACCTCCGCGGCGCCGCTTGCTGGTGACGGTGACCTCAGAGGCGGTCTCGACCTTGCCGCTGATGCTTTGCAGCTTCTCGCGTGCCACGTAGGCGTGGTCGCCCGAGGCCTTGTACTGCGCATAGCCCGCGTAGCCCAGCAGGCCCAGCCCGGCCAGCAGCGCCAGCCAGCCATAGCCGGTGACCCACAGCAGGATCGAACGAACGAAATTCGGCATGAAGCCCTCCCCTCTCTTTGTTGCATGTTGTGAAGCGGAGGATTCTGACCGGCCGCGCCGCGGGGCCGATCCGGTGGGCCGCGCGGAATTTCGCGGGACTGCGGCAAAGTTGCCTCGGCGGGCCCAAGGGCCGCCGATGCTACTCGGCACCCGGCGTACTTCGGCGCCAAAAGTTCGCCGAGCGGCGTCAGGTTGCACCGAGGACCGCAGCTGTACTCGCGTACGGCGAGGACTGCAGGTGCAAGATGGCGCCGCGCAGTAGCCGAGCGGCGAGCTTTCAGTGGCGGAAGTGGCGCACGCCCGTGAACACCATCGCCACGCCGCGCTCGTCGGCCGCGTCGATCACCTCCTGGTCGCGCATCGAGCCGCCCGGCTGGATGACGCAGGTGGCGCCGTGGTCGATCACCACGTCCAGCCCGTCGCGGAAGGGGAAGAAGGCGTCGCTCGCCACCGCCGAGCCGGCCAGCGACAGGCCCGCGTGCTCGGCCTTGATGCTGGCGATGCGCGCCGAGTCGAGCCGGCTCATCTGGCCGGCGCCCACGCCCAGCGTCATGCCGCCGGCGCAGAACACGATGGCGTTGCTCTTGACGTATTGCGCCACCTTCCAGGCGAAGAGCAGGTCCTGCAGCTGCTGCGGCGTGGGCTGCTTCTTCGTCACCACCTTCAGGTCGGCCAGCGCGAGCTGGTGGTTGTCGGCGGTCTGGATCAGCAGGCCCGAGCCGACGCGCTTGACGTCCATCATGTTGCGGCCGTTGTCCCAGTCGGTCGCGCCGCCCGGCGGCAGGTCGATCTGCAGGATGCGCACGTTCTGCTTGGCCTTGGTGGCCTGGAACACCGCCAGCGCCTCGGGGCTGTAGCCGGGCGCCATCAGCACCTCGACGAACTGCTTGTTGATCTCCTGCGCGGCGGCCAGGTCCACCGGGCGGTTGAAGGCGATGATGCCGCCGAAGGCGGAGGTCGGGTCGGTCTTGAAGGCCTTGGAGTACGCCTCCAGCGCGTCCTTGCCCACCGCCACGCCGCAGGGGTTGGCGTGCTTGACGATCACGCAGGCCGGTTCGTCGAAGCTCTTGACGCATTCCCACGCGGCGTCGGCGTCGGCGATGTTGTTGTAGCTCAGCTCCTTGCCCTGCAGCTGCCTGGCCGTCACCAGCGAGCCGGGCGCCGGATACAGGTCGCGGTAGAAGGCGGCCTGCTGGTGCGGGTTCTCGCCGTAGCGCAGGTCCTGCAGCTTGACGAAGCGGCCGTTGCTCTGCGCCGGGAAGAGCGAGCGCACCGGCGCCGGCTGGCCCGCGCTGGCCTCGAAGTCGATGGCCGAGAGGTAGTCGCTGATGGCGCCGTCGTAGTCGGCGATGCGGTTGAAGGCGGCCACCGAAAGGGCGAAGCGCGTCTTGTCGCTCACCTTGCCGCCGTCCTGCAGCTCGGCCAGCACCTGCGCGTACTGCGAGGCGTCGGTGAGCACGGCCACGTCCTTCCAGTTCTTGGCCGCGCTGCGCACCATCGCCGGGCCGCCGATGTCGATGTTCTCGATGGCGTCCTCGAGCGTGCAGCCGGCCTTGGCGACGGTCGCCTCGAAGGGATAGAGGTTGACCACCAGCAGGTCGATGGTGTCGATGCCGTGCTGCTCGATCGCCGCCACATGCGCCGGCAGGTCGCGCCGCGCCAGCAGGCCGCCGTGGATCTTCGGGTGCAGCGTCTTGACGCGGCCGTCGAGCATCTCAGGGAAGCCGGTGTGGTCGGCCACCTCCGTCACCGGCAGGCCGGCGTCGGCCAGCAGTTTGGCGGTGCCGCCGGTGGACAGCAGCTTCACGCCCAGCGCGTCGAGCGCCTTGGCGAAGTCGAGGATGCCGGTCTTGTCGGAAACGGAGAGAAGGGCCGTGAGCGCCATGATGTGTTGGGGGAGTACGTGGTGTTCGACGGCCTTGCCGCCAGGAAAAAAGAAGGGGCCGGTGCCTGCCGCCCGACCCTGCAGCGGGCAACCGCTGCTACTTGATGATCCGGTGCTCGACCAGTTTCTTGCGCAGCGTGTTGCGGTTCAGCCCCAGCCACTGCGCCGCGCGCGACTGGTTGCCCTCGGCGCGCGACATCACCACCTCCAGCAGCGGTTTCTCGACCACGTTGACGATCATCTCGTACATGCCGTCCGGCTCCGTGCCGCGCAGGTCCTTGAAGTAGCCTTCCAGGCTGGTGCGTACGCACTCCTCGATCTGTTTCTTGCTCATCTCGTTCTCGTGTTGTCGTCCTTGGGCCGCAATGCGGCGGCGGCCGTGCCGCTGGGGTCAGTGCAGGCTGCCGCAGTGCGCCTCGTCCTCCTCGTCGTCCTGCATCGCAGCCGCCGGCGAGGAGGCCGGCAGCCGGTCCATGTGCTGGCCGAGCGCATCGAAGAAATCGGCGACCGCCTGCAGCTGGACGCGCGCGTCCTCGATGCGGTTCATCCGGTCGCGGAAATCTTCGCCGCCCGGCAGCGCCCGCACGTACCACCCGATGTGCTTGCGCGCGGTGCGCACGCCGCTGTAGTCGCCGTACAGCGCATGGTGCTCGTGCAGGTGCTCCAGCAGCAGCCGCTTGACCTCAGCCACCAGCGGCGGCGCCAGGTGCTCGCCGGTCGCCAGGAAGTGGCCGATCTCGCGGAAGATCCACGGCCGCCCCTGCGCAGCGCGGCCGACCATGACGGCGTCGGCGCCCGTGGCGGCGAGCACGTCGCGCGCCTTCTCGGGCGAATCGACGTCGCCGTTGGCCACCACCGGGATGCGCACCGCCGCCTTCACCGCGGCGATGGTGCCGTACTCGGCCTGTCCCTTGTAGCCCTGCTCGCGCGTGCGGCCGTGCACGGTGAGCATCTGGATGCCGGCGCGCTCGAAGTCGCGCGCCAGCTTCTCGGCATTGCGGTGCTCGGCGTTCCAGCCGGTGCGCATCTTCAACGTGACCGGCACGCCGTGCGGCGCGGCCGCGGCCACCACGGCCTCGGCGATCTGCAGGGCCAGCGGCTCGTCGCGCATCAGCGCCGAGCCGGCCCACTTGCTGCACACCTTCTTGGCGGGGCAGCCCATGTTGATGTCGATGATCTGCGCGCCGCGGTCGATGTTGTATTGCGCGGCCTCGGCCATCATGGCCGCGTCGGTGCCGGCGATCTGCACCGAAATGGGGCCCGGCTCGCCCGTGTGGTCGGCGCGGCGCGAGGTCTTGAGCGACTGCCACAGATCCTTGCGCGAGGTCACCATCTCGCTCACCGCGTAGCCCGCGCCGAGCGCGCGGCACAGCATGCGGAACGGGCGGTCCGTCACCCCTGCCATGGGTGCGACGAACAGCCGGTTCTCCAGCGCGATGGGGCCGATGTGCATGGTGGCGGAGGTGAAGGGAAAAGCGAGCGCGCGGCTGCTGAAAAATGAGGCACGGATTCTAGCCAGCGGGCATTTCAGCGACTGAAACGATTTGCACCCGCCGGGCTGCCGCACGGCAGCGTTTCGGCCTCGCCGCCGACAGCGGGGGCATGGCGGCCGCTTCCTATACTGCCGCGCTCCCTCCATCTCCATGCAAGCCTGGCTCGACGCCCTCCTCGCCCTGCTCTCGCTGCCGCAGTTCGGCCTCACGACGCTGTTCGTCGTCGCCTTCGTGTCGGCCACGCTGCTGCCGCTCGGGTCGGAACCGGCGCTGTTCGGCCTGCTCAAGCTCAACCCCGAACTGTTCTGGCCCGCCGTGCTGGTCGCCACCGCCGGCAACACGCTGGGCGGCGTGGTGAGCTGGTGGATGGGCTACGGCGCGCACAAGGTCGCCGACAAGTACGCGCATTCGAGCCACCACATGCGCGTGCTCGGGTGGCTGGAGCGGCTCGGCCCCAAGGCCTGCCTGCTGAGCTGGCTGCCGCTGGTGGGCGATCCGCTGTGCGCCGTGGCCGGCTGGCTGCGCCTGGCCTTCTGGCCTTGCGTGCTCTACATGGCCATCGGCAAGTTCGGCCGCTATGTCGTGATGACGGTGGCGCTGCTGCACCTCTGGCCGGCGTGAGCGGCGCCGGCCCGCGGGCTCAGCTCAGCAGGTCGTAGGGGCCGCCGCGCTCCAGCGCGCGCCGGTAGGCGGGGCGGTCGTGGATGCGCCGCAGCCAGTCCATCAGCCGCGGGCGCGAGGCGTCCAGCCCGGCGCGGGCCTGCGCGGCTTCCACCGGAAAGCTCATCTGGATGTCGGCCGCGGTGAAGGCATCGCCGGCGAACCATTCGCCGCGGCCCAGTTCCGCCTCCATGAAGTCCAGGTGCGTCTTCAGCTGCGGGCCGACGAAGCCGGCCTCGGCCTTGGCGGCGATGGCCTTGGCGATCGGCTTGGCGAAGAAGGGCATCTTCGCCCGGCCGATGCGGTCGAACACCAGCTTGAGCAGCAGCGGCGGCATGGCCGAGCCCTCGGCATAGTGCAGCCAGTAGCGGTAGCGCACCGCCTCGTCGCTGCCGGCCGGCGGTGCCAGGCGGCCCTGCCCGTAACGCTCGGCCAGCGTCTCGAGGATGGCGCCCGACTCGGCCAGCACCAGCCCGTCCGCCACGACCACCGGCGACTTGCCCAGCGGGTGCACGCGGCGCAGCTCGGGCGGCGCCAGCATCGTCTCCGGATCGCGCTTGTAGTGGACGATCTCGTAGGGCTGCTCCAGCTCCTCCAGCAGCCACAGCACGCGCTGCGAGCGGGAGTTGTCGAGGTGGTGGACGGTGATCATGAACCTTGCGCCCGGCTCAGACGTTGAACAGGAAGTTCATCACGTCGCCGTCCTTGACGACGTATTCCTTGCCCTCGCTGCGCATCTTGCCGGCGTCCTTGGCGCCCTGCTCGCCCTTGAGCGCGACGTAGTCGTCGAAGCCGATGGTCTGCGCGCGGATGAAGCCGCGCTCGAAGTCGCCGTGGATCACGCCGGCCGCCTGCGGCGCGGTGTCGCCGACGTGGATGGTCCAGGCGCGCACCTCCTTCACGCCGGCGGTGAAGTAGGTCTGCAGGCCCAGCAGCCGGAAGGCAGCGCGGATCAGGCGGTTCAGGCCCGGTTCGTCCTGGCCGATCTCCTCGAGGAACATCTTCTTGTCCTCGTCGTCCATGTCGGCCATCTCGGCCTCGATCTTGGCGCAGATGGCGACCACCGGCGCGTTCTGGCCGGCGGCGTAGTCCTTCAGGCGGTCGAGCAGCGGGTTGTTCTCGAAGCCGTCCTCGCTCACGTTGCCGACGAACATCGCCGGCTTGGCGGTGATCAGGCACAGCGGCTTGAGCAGCAGTTGCTCGTCCTTGCTCAGTTGCAGCGCGCGCGCGGGCTTGCCCTCGTTCAGCGCCGCCTGCACCGGGCCGAGCAGCTTGACCATGGCCGCGGCCTCCTTGTCGTTGCCGCTCTTGGCCGCCTTGGTGTAGCGCTGCACGGCCTTCTCGACGGTGCCCAGGTCGGCCAGGCACAGCTCGGTCTGGATCACCTCGATGTCGGCGATCGGATCCACCTTGCCGGCGACGTGGATGACGTTCGGGTCCTCGAAGCAGCGCACCACGTTGACGATGGCGTCCGTCTCGCGGATATGCGCCAGGAACTGGTTGCCCAGCCCCTCGCCCTTGCTCGCGCCCGCCACCAGGCCGGCGATGTCGACGAACTCCACGATGGCCGGCAGGATGCGCTCGGGCTTGACGATCTCCGCCAGCTGCGCGAGGCGCGGATCCGGCACCTCGACCACGCCGACGTTGGGCTCGATGGTGCAGAAGGGATAGTTCTCGGCCGCGATGCCGGCCTTGGTCAGCGCGTTGAAGAGGGTGGACTTGCCCACGTTGGGCAGGCCGACGATGCCGCACTTGAGGCTCATGGCGGGGCTTTCGGATAGGTCGGGGAAACCGTCGATTTTAGGTCGCGCCCTCCGCTCGGCACCGCCCGAGGCCCATCGCCGGGCGGCATCGGGTATCTTCCGGCCGGTCGTCCGCGCTGCTTCCGATGTTCTTGTCCATCCGCCCATCGCCTTCCGTCCTGGCAGCCCTGCCCTGCCTGCTGCTGGCCGGCTGCGGCGCGTCGTCCAGTGCCCCCAGCCACGTCTTCTTCGGCGCCTACTTCCCCTCGTGGCTGCTGTTCGCGCTGCTGTGGACGCTGCTGGCCGCGGCGGTGCGCGTCGCGATGGTGGTGGCCGGCGGCGCCGGCTGGCCCTGGCCGCTGGCGCTGTGCACGGCGGCCGGCTTCCTGCTGGCGCTGGGGCTGTGGCTGCTGGCGACCGGAGGCCTGCCATGAAGGCCGCCGGCCGGGCCGCCCTGCCGCGCTGGCGGCGCGGCGTGGTGCTGGCGGTGGTGGCGCTGGCGGTTGCCGCCGGCGCCTGGGTGCTGCACCGGCGCGGGCAGGCCATCGCCTCCGACGACGCGACGCTGGACGCCGAGGTGGTCCACATCGCCTCCACCGTGGGCGGGCGCATCAGCCGCATTGCCGTGCAGGAGAACAGCGCGGTGAAGGCCGGCGACGAGCTGTTCCAGATCGACCCCGAGCCGCTGCAGCTGGCCGTGAACCAGGCCGAGGCCGACCTCGCCCTGGCGCGCGCCTCGCTGGCCGGCCAGCAGCGCGGCGTGAACACGCAGCGCTCGGCCGTGTCGCAGGCGTCGGAGCAGACGCGCCGCGCCGAGACCAACCTTGCACTCGCGCAGCGCACCGCCCGCCGCCTGCGCCCGCTGGCCGCCAAGGGCTACGTGCCGCAACAGCAGCTGGACCAGGCCCAGACCGCCGAGCACGACGCGCAGACCACGCTGCGCCAGGCGCGCGAGCAGGAGCGCGCCGCCGCCCAGGCCGTCGGCACCGAGGACGGCGGCCAGGCCGCCGTGCGGGCGCGCGAGGCGGCGCTGGCGCTGGCGAGGCACGCGCTGGCCAGCGCCACCGTGCGCGCGCCGCACGACGGCCGCGTGGCGGGCCTGGCCGTCTCCAGCGGCGAGATCGTCGCGCCCTCGCAGTCGCTCTTCACGCTGGTGCTCTCGCACGAGTGGTCGGCCGTGGCCAACCTGCGCGAGTCCGACCTGTCCCGCATCGCCGTGGGCGACTGCGCCACCGTCTACTCGATGATCGACCGCCGCCAGGCGCTGCATGGCACGGTGCAGGGCATCGGCGCCGGCGTGCTCGACGCCGACCGCGTCACCCTGCCGCGCAACCTGCCCTACGTGCAGAAGTCGATGAACTGGGTGCGCGTGGCGCAGCGCTTCCCGGTGCGCGTCCGGCTGCACGAGCCGCCCGAGCCGCTGATGCGCCTGGGCGCCAGCGCGGTGGTCGAGATCCGCCATGGCGACGCCTGCCGCTGAGGCCCTGCCGGCCCGGCCGGCGCTGCTGCCGGACCTGCGCGCCCTGCCCGAACTGCTGCGCCCCGCGCCGGGCCGGCTCGAATTCGCGCTGCGGCTGGCGCTGGTGTGCACCCTCAGCGCCGGCGTGGCCGAATGGTTCCAGACGCCCGAGGTGGCACTGACCGCGTACGTCGGCTTCTTCCTGCTGCGCGCCGACCGCACCACCAGCATCGTGATGGGCGTGGCGATGCTGGCGCTGGCCTCGGTGCTGATCGGCCTGGTGGCGCTGATGGCCAACGGCCTCATCGGCCGGCCGGCCGCGCTGCTGGCGACGATGACGCTGATCGCCTTCGCGCTGTTCTTCCTCACCTCGGCCAGCAAGCTGGCGCCGGTGGGCGGCATCCTGGCGCTGATCACCACCTTCGCGCTCTCGCTGATCGCGCTGGTGCCGGAGGGCGAGCTGGCGACGCGCGTGCTGCTCTACGCCTGGCTGATGGTCGGCATCCCGGTGGGCGTGTCCACCGTGGTGAACCTGCTGATCGGCCCGGCGCCGCGCCGCCTGGCGGAGTGCGCGCTGGCGCGGCGGCTGTCGGCGGCCGCGGCCGTGCTGCGCCATGGCGACGCCGCCCATCGCGACGAACTGCAGCGCCTGCGCATGGAAGGCCCCGCCGAGATCCAGGGCTGGCTGCGCCTGGCCGCCGTCGAACACACCAGCCCGCCGCAGGACATCGCCGCCCTGCGCCACGCCTGCGACGCCACCCCGCGCGTGCTGCTGCTGGCCGAGGTGCTCGACGCCGCGCTGCACGACCCGGCCGCGCGCAACGCCGTGGCCGACACGCTCGACGGCATGGCCGGCATCCTGGCGCGCGGCGGCTACCCGGTGGAGATCGACCTGCCGCCCGTCGCGCACACCGCCCTGCCCGCACCGGCCGGCCAGGCGCTGGCCGCGCTGCGCAGCACGCTCGCCCACTTCGCCGATGCCGAGCCCGCGCCGCCCGACCCCGACCCGCCCGCCGGCTTCTTCGCGGCCGATGCCTTCACCAGCCCCACGCACGTGCGCTTCGCGCTCAAGGCCACCGGCGCGGCGATGGGCTGCTACCTGTTCTACAACGCGCTCGGCTGGCAGGGCATCCACACCGCCTTCATCACCTGCTTCATCGTCGCGCTCGGCACCACCGGCGAGACGGTGCAGAAGCTCACGCTGCGCATCGCCGGCTGCCTGGTGGGCGCCGCCGCCGGCGTGGCGACGCTGCTGTGGGTGCTGCCGGGCATCCACGGCCTGGCCGGCCTGCTGGCGCTGCTGTTCGTGGTGACACTGGGCGCCACCTGGGTCGCGGCCGGCAGCCCGCGCATCGCGTATGCCGGCTTCCAGATCGCCTTCGCCTTCCACCTGTGCGTGCTGCAGGGCAACGGCCCGGCGTACGACATCGCCGTGGCGCGCGACCGCGTGATCGGCATCCTGATCGGCAACGCCGCCGTCTACCTCGTCTTCACGCGGCTGTGGCCGGTGAGCGTGGCGCAGCGCATCGACGCCGCGCTGGCCACGCTGCTGCGCCGGCTGGCCCGCGTCGCCGAAGCGCCCGACACGCGCCTTGCCGCCCTGCAGGCCGGCAAGGCGGAAGCCGCGCGCGGCGCTATCGCCGCCGACCTGGCGCTGCTGGCCTACGAGCCGCAGCGCGTGCGGCCCGGCGCCGACTGGATCGCCCGCCGCCAGCGCACGCTGCACCGCGCCGGCGCGCTGGCCGCGCCGCTCGCGCTGCAGTCCGGCGAGCCCGCCCTGGCGCAGGCGCTGGACGCCCTGGCGCAGCAGGTCGATGCGCCGCCGGCGCCCGCACCCGCGCCGCCCCCCGCGCTGCCCCCCGCGCTGCCGCGCTGGCTCGCACAGCCCTTGCAGGCCCTGGCCGCATCGGTGCGCCGCCAGGCCGAGTTGCCCACGACCTCTTCCGAAGACACCGCGCATGCCGCGCCTTGACCGCATCGCCGCCGCCGCTGCGGCCGCAGCCCTCCTCGCCGCCTGCGCCGGCAGCCCGCCCGACCTCGCCCCGGCCCGGCCCGACGCCCCCTGGCAGCCGCCCGCCGCGGCGCCCACCGGCGGCTTCGTGCTGCCGCCGCAGCCCGCGCTGGCCGAGCTGCCGCCCACGCCGGACGTCGACCCTGCGCACGCCTACACGCTGCCCGAGTTGATCGACCTCGCTCAGCGCAACCACCCGGCCACCCGCATCGCCTGGATCGACGCGCGCAACGCCGCGCTGGCGGCCGGCGCGGCGCAGCGCGCCTGGCTGCCGCGGCTCTCGGCCACCGTGCTGGCCGGCTACCAGCAGCGGCGCGGCGACAGCGAAGGCCGCTGGCTGTCCTTCGAGAACGAAGGCAGCGGCCATGCCGCGGTCGGCGTGCTCTCGCTGCAATGGCTGCTGTTCGACTTCGGCGAGCGCGCCGCCCTGGCCGAGGGCGCCGAGCAGGGCGCGATGGTGGCCGGCATCGGCTTCACCGCCGCGCACCAGCAGCTCATCGAGTCCGTGAGCCTGGCCTACTACGCCCACGGCGCGGCGCAGGCGCGCATCGGCGTGGCACAGCGCTCGCTGGCCAACAGCCGGCAGGTGCTGGACGCCGCGCAGGCGCGCTACAGGCAAGGCATCGGCACCGTCATCGACGTGGCACAGGCCCGCCAGGGCGTGGCGCAGGCCGAGCTGGCGCGGGTGCAGGCCGAGGGCCGTGCGCGCGACAACCACCACGCCCTGGTCGCGGCCCTGGGCATCTCGCCGCTCACGCCGCTGAAGGTGGCCGACGCGCCCGCTCCCGCGCTCGGCCGTGCCGACGAGGCGCCGGTCGAGCGCATCGTGGCCGAGGCCCTGGCGCGCCGCCCCGACGTGCAGGCCGCGCACGCCGCGCTGCTCGCCAGCCGGGCCGGCGCCCGGGCGGCCGAGGCGGCACGGCGGCCCAAGGTCTTCCTCGCCGCCTCGGCCTCGCGCAGCAGCGGCCGCGCCAGCGTGTCGGCGCTGCCCGGCATCGGCCAGGACGGCCCGACGCTCAACCTCTCCGGCAGCGGCTCGGGCGCCGGCGTGTTCGTCGGCGTGACGGTGCCGCTCCTCGACGGCGGCACCCGCGAGACGGCGCAGGCCCAGGCCGCGCAGCGCATCGATGCCGCCGAGGCGCGGCTGGACCGCGCGCGCCAGCAGGCGGTGCAGCAGATCGTCGTCGCGCAGGATGCGCTGCGCAGCGCCCTGGCCTCCGCCGAGGCCGCCGAGGCGCTGCAGGCCACCGCAGCCGTCACGCACGACGCCGCGCTGGAGGCGTACCGCCATGGTGTCGGCACCATCACCGCCGTGACGCTGGCCGACACGCAGATGCTGCAGGCCGGCCAGGCCCTGGCCGATGCGCGCGCCGCCGCGCAGTCCGCCGCGGTCACGCTGGCCTTCGCCACCGGGGCCCTGGGCAGCGCACCGCGCTGAACCGCCGGCCGCCCCGGCGCCCGACCCCCGCCATTCGGACGATGGCGCGCGGACGTCGCGCGTGCTGCAATGGGGGCATCCGTTCGCCTCTTTCCGGCACCACGCACGCGCATTCGTCGACATGAAGGCTGAAGACCCGGGCACGGCAGCTTCCGGCACCCACCCGCGGAGGACAGGCCGGTGAGCGTCGACGCGCTGGTTCCCTGCGGCTGCGAGGCGGTCGGCCGTGAATGCTGGCATACGGACGGCATCGCCTTCGAGACCCGGCTCGGGAGCTGGCACGCGGTGAACAGCTTCGCCGAAGCGCTGTGGTTTCGCGGACAACACCTGGCGCAGGCGGCGCGGCTGCTCGGCGAGGCGCCTGCCCCCACGGTGCGCAGCCGCCGCTTCGGCCCCATGCCCGGCTACTTCGCCCTGCTGGCCGATGCGCTGCCCACGCACAACGGCGGCGAGGTCCTGCCGGCGATGGCCCGGCGCATCGGCCGCCAGCGCGACCGGTTCGAGCAGAGCGCCTCCTTCGGCGCCAAGTTCGTCCTGTTCAACGCCGACACCGACGAGCCGGTGGCCACCATCCGCAGCGGCCGGCCGGTATGGAATGCGCTGTACGGCCCCGAGGTGTGGACGCGGCTGGCGGATCTGGCCCCTCCGCTGCCGGATTGGGCGCTCTTTCCCGCCGGGCTGCGCGACAGCGACGGCTGCTTCGCCTGGTCGGCCGAGCACGGCGACGAAGGCATCGACGAGGGCGGTTTCTTCGTGCGCCGGCGTGGCGACGCGCAGGTGCTTTTCCGCAGCACGGCGTTCCATCAGCGCCTGCTGACGCCGGCGGACGGGCCTGCGCCGCTGGCGCGCCTGGCCGACCCGGTGGACCGCCGCGCCATCGACGGCGTGCCCGCCCTGCGCGACGAGTTCGGCCAATGGCCGCGACGGCTGCGCGTGGAACGGCAGCCCCAATGGCCTCACGAATACGCCGGCCTGCTCAATGCGCTGCACCACCTGTGCCGGTTGTCGTCGCAGTACGGCCAGCCGATCGTGTGGTGCTGACGCGCGGGCCGATCGGCCAGTGCGTCCGGCCGGTTCCCGGCGCAGCGCGAAGCTGCTGCAATGCAGTCCATGCGCCGGGCCCGGCGCACGGAGCCCTGCCGTGAAGAACCTGTTCGCCCTGGTCCGATGCGATTGCTTCGAGCGCGGGCAGGTCGCGCCCACGCCGCTGGCCCCGCGCATCCGCGTGAACGAGGAAGACGGCGACCTGATGCTGAGCCGGCCGCCCGGCGGCGGCGAGATCACGCAGGAGGAATACGACGCCCTGCGCGCCTGGCGCCTCACCGCCTGTCCCCACCCGGACATGGACCTCATCCACACCGGGGTGGGCAGCTGGGACGAGTGCGACGCGCTGCGCGACGCCCTGCTGATCTGCGCCGACGAGACCGCCCGCCGCGCGGTGGACGACATGCTGGCCCGCCCGCACGGCGACGGCCCGGTGCTGATGGAACGCTCGAGCCGCTACGGCCCGGTGGGCCGCTTCGCCGCCCTGCTGGACGAACTGCCGGACTACGGCACGGCCTGGGGCGGTACGCCGCCGGCGCTGGCGCGGCGGATGCTGGACGACCTGAATGCCTTCGAGCGGCACGGCCACTTCGGCGTCAAGTTCGTCCTGCGCGACGCCGACAGCGGCGAGGTGCTGTGGACCACGCTGTACGGCGAAGCGGTGTGGAACGCGCTGACGCCGGTGGAAGGTCGCTGGTGGGCCGCGCGGCCGCAGGACGGCACCGCGCCGGCCCTGCCGCCGTCGCTGGCCTACCTGGACAACCGCCGCCCGGCGCGCGGCACCCATCTCTTCGCGTCGCACGGGCAGGCCCTGCACCTGGGCGTGGCCCAGCAGGGCTTCGTGGTGGAGGACGCGCAGCGGCGCACCCTCTTCGGCAGCCACGACTTCACCCAGACGCCGCTGCCCGGCGGCGAGGCCGTGCTGTGGCAGGACGCGGCCAGCGGCCAGGGCTTCGAGTGCGCGCTGTGCATCGGACCGCGACCGGCGCGGCCGATGCGGCTGCGCGCGGATGCGCAGTACCAGTCGGCCGCCGACCATGGCGCCGTCACCATGCCCCTGCGCAGCCTGTGCCGCGCCGCGCTGAGCACGGGCCACCCCATCGAGTGGTACCAACAGCCGCGCTCGTGAGCCGCCAGGGCCTCGCGCGGCCTGCCGTCAGTCGAAGCGCAGGTTCCCGCCCACCGCCTGTCCCACCCTCAGCATCCGCTCCACCCCCTCGCGCACGATCAGGTTCATGCCGAAGGTGATGGCGCCGTCCACGCGCGGGTCGGCCCGGTAGGTGCGCAGCGTGTCGCCCACCTCGGGGCTGCTCGCCGCGGTGGCGGGGTCGATGTCGGGGATCGGGCAGCGGGTGCAGGGCTTCACGGGCTGCAGCTGCACCGCGCCCTCGTCGCCGGCGACGTGCAGCATCTCCAGCCGGTCCTCGTCGTGCGCCTCCACGCCGGCCAGCACGAGGTTGGGGCGGAAGCGCTCGATGCCGACCGGTGCGTGGCCGGCGGCGCCCAGGCGCACGTTCAGGTCGTCGACGGCCGCCTCGCTCGCCACCAGCAGCGCATAGCCGTCGGCGAACTGCACCTCGGCCTCGATGCCGCCGGTCCATTGCAGGTTCGACAGGCGCCGGTGCTCCGGGTCGAAGCGCACCAGCCGCAGGCGGCGCTGCTGCCCGGGCTCGGAAAGGAAGTCGCTGAACCACTGCGCCGCCACGTCGCCCATGTCGTAGGCGGCCACGGTGTCCTTCCACACCCGGGCCTGCACCGGCGCCTCCACCCGGTCGTAGGCGACGTGCAGGGCCAGCATGCCGGGCGCGCGCAGCACCATCTCCAGGTGCTTCATCTGCGGACGGATCAGCGCCATGCGCGGCAGCTGGCGCTGGGTGACGAATTCGCCCTGCTCGTCGACCACCATCCAGGCGCGGTCGAATTCCAGGCCGGTCTCGGTGAGCAGCGCCTCCCGCACCTCCACGCCCGCGCAGGACTTGACTGGGTAGACGAACAGGCGGGCGATGGTGCCGCGGACGTCGAAGCCGTCCAGGTCGATGGCAGCGGGGGAAGCGGTCATGGCGCGCGTCGGGAAAAAAGGGCGTGGAAGGAGGGCGCGCGCATTGTCTCGCACGGCGGCGCGGGCGCCTCCCCGTCGCCCGGCCGGGAAAGGGGCCGCTCCCTACAATGCCGCGATGGCTCTTCCCCCCGAGGTCTGCATCCGCGGCGCCGGCATCGTCGGCCGCACGCTGGCGCTGCTGCTGGCGCGCGAGCGCGTGCGCGTGGCGCTGGTGGCGCCGCCCGACGCTCCTGCCCGCGAAGACGTGCGTGCCTATGCGCTCAACGCCGCGTCGAAGTCGCTGCTCGAATCGCTGCGCGCCTGGCCCGACGCGGCGCACGCCACGCCGGTACGCGAGATGCTGGTGCATGGCGACGAAGGCGGCAGCGTGCACTTCCAGGCGCGCCGCCATGCGGTCGATGCGCTGGCCTGGATCGCCGACGTGCCCGCGCTGGAGCAGCGCCTGGCCGACGCCGTGCGCTTCGCGCCGCAGGTGGAGGTGGTGGCCGAGCCGGTGCCCGCCCCGCTGACGGTGGTGTGCGAGGGCAAGGCCAGCGCCACGCGCGAGGCGCTGGGCGTGCGCTACGAGGTGACGCGCTACCCGCAGCACGCCATCGCGGCGCGGCTCGAAGCCGGGAAGCCGCACGACGACACGGCGCGCCAGTGGTTCAACGCCCAGGGCGAGGTGCTCGCGCTGCTGCCGCTGGGCGACCCCGGCCATCCGGGCAGCCGCCGCCTGGCGCTGGTGTGGTCGGTCGACCAGTTCCGCGCGCCCGAGCTGATGGCGCTGGACGCGGAGGCCTTCTGCGCCCGCGTGCGCGAGGCCTGCGGCGATGCGCTGGGCGACTTCCGGCCGGTCGGCGAGCGTGCCGCCTGGCCGCTGCAGCGCGCCACCGCCGAACGCTGGATCGGCCGCTTCGCCGGCCAGGACGGCCAGCCGGGCGGCGCCTGGGCGCTGGCGGGCGACGCGGCGCACACGGTGCACCCGCTGGCCGGCCAGGGCCTGAACCTGGGCCTGGCCGATGCCGCCGCGCTGACGGAGGTGATCAAGTCGCGCGAGTACTGGCGCAGCGTGGGCGACGAGCGCCTGCTGCGCCGCTACGAGCGCGCCCGCCGCGCCGACGTGCTGGCGATGAGCCTCGCGACGGACGGGCTGCAGCAACTCTTCTCCCACACGCAGGACCCGCTGCCGCAGCTGCGCAACTGGGGCATGCGCGGCTTCGACCGCACGCGCCTGCTCAAGAACTGGATCGCGCGCCAGGCCATGGGCCTGGCCTGATCCGCGGCCCCGATGAACCTTTGGCGTGTCCCGGACACGAACGCCTCACCATGACACTTCCGATCCGCTCCGCCGCCGCCGCGCTTGCCGCCACCGCCCTGCTCGCCGCCACCGCCCATGCCGGCGAGGCCGAGATCCGCAGGAACCTGGCCACCATCCCCCAGCTGGCGAAGATCGACGAGGTGCGCAAGTCGCCCATGCCCGGGGTGTGGGAGGTGCGCACGGGCTTCGACATCTTCTACACCGACGAGCAGGGCAGCTACGTGATGCAGGGCAACCTGATCGACGTGAAGGCGAAGAAGAACCTGACCGAGGAACGCGTCGAGAAGCTGAGCGCGGTGGCCTTCGACCAGCTGCCGCTGAAAGACGCCTTCAAGATCGTGCGCGGCAACGGCAAGCGCCGGCTGGCCGTCTTCGAGGACCCGAACTGCGGCTACTGCAAGCACTTCGAGAAGGAGCTGCGCAGCGTCGACAACGTGACGGTGCACCTGTTCCTCTACCCCGTGCTGGGGCCGGATTCGGTGGTCAAGTCGCGCGACATCTGGTGCGCCAAGGACAAGGCCAAGACCTGGACCGACTGGATGATCGACGGCACCAAGCCGCCCAGCGGCGACTGCGACGTGAACGCGCTCAAGCGCAACGTGGAGTTCGGCCGCAAGTACAACATCACCGGCACGCCGACGCTGATCTTCGCGGACGGCACGCGGACGCCGGGTGCCATTCCCGCGGCGCAGGTCGAGAAGATGCTCCAGGCGGCCAACTGATGGCCCGCCGCGCCCCCGCCGCCAAGGCGCCGCGCCCGGGCGCGGGCGCCGCCGGCCGGCCTACCCTGCGCTACCGGGTGCGCTGCGCCGACCTGCACGCGCACCTGTACGAGGTCGAGCTGCAGATCGACGCGCCCGCCGCGCTGCAGCGCGTGACGCTGCCGGTGTGGATTCCCGGCAGCTACCTGGTGCGCGAGTTCGCGCGCCAGCTCTCGGGCCTCACGGCCAGCCAGGGCACGCGCGCCGTGCCGGTGGTGCCGCAGGACAAGGCCGGCTGGCAGATCGACTGCCGCGCCGGCGAGCCGGTGACGCTGCGCTACCGGGTGTGCGCCTACGACAACTCGGTGCGCACCGCCTGGCTCGACGCGCAGCGCGGCTTCTTCAACGGCACCAGCCTGTGCCTGCGCGTGGAAGGCCAGGCCGACGCGCCCTGCACGCTGCAGGTCGATGCACCCGCCGGCACCGCCGAGCGCTGGCAGTGCGCCACGGCGCTGCGCCCGGTGAAGGTGGACCGCCAGGGCTTCGGCCTCTACCGCGCCGACGACTACGACGAGATCGCCGACAGCCCGGTGGAGCTCGGCCCCTTCTGGAGCGCGGAATTCGACGTGCTGGGCGTGCCGCACCGCTTCGTGGTGGCCGGCGCCGCAGCGGGTTTCGACGGCGAGCGACTGATCGCCGACACGAAGACGATCTGCGAAGCCGAGATGCGCTTCTGGCACGGCGCCAAGGCCCGCGCCAACGCCCGCGACGCCGCCGCGCGGCCGCCGCACGACCGCTACGTCTTCATGCTCAACGCCGTGGGCGACAGCTACGGCGGGCTGGAGCACCGCCACAGCACGGCCCTGATCTGCAACCGCGCCGACCTGCCGCAGCGCGGCGCAGCCCGGCAGCCCGAGGGCTACACCACGCTGCTGGGCCTGATCAGCCACGAGTACTTCCACACCTGGAACGTCAAGCGCCTGCGGCCGGCGGAGTTCGCGCGCTACGACTACGGCCAGGAGAACTACACGCGCCTGCTGTGGTTCTTCGAGGGCTTCACCAGCTACTACGACGACCTGCTGCTGCGCCGCGCCGGCCTGATCGACGACGCCACCTACCTCAGGCTGCTCACGCGCACCGCCAACCAGGTGCTGCAGACGCCGGGCCGGCAGGTGCAGTCGGTGGCCGAGGCCAGCTTCGACGCCTGGACCAAGTACTACCGGCCCGACGAGCAGATGCCCAACGCCACGGTGAGCTACTACACCAAGGGCGCGCTGGTGGCGCTGTGCCTGGACCTGACGCTGCGCAGCGAGGGCCACGCCACGCTGGACGACGTGATGCGCCACCTGTGGCAGGCCGGCGCCGGCGGCCCGGTGGACGAGGCGCAGATCGCCGCCGCCCTGCAGGCGGTGGGCGGCCGCAGCTTCGCGCCCGAGCTGCGCCGCTGGGTGCACGGCACGGCCGAGCTGCCGCTGGCCGAACTGCTCGGCGCGCACGGCGTCGCGGCGCTCGACGAGCCGGCGCAGCGCGCCCAGGCGCTGGGCCTGCGGGTCGACGAGAAGGGCGGCAGCGTGATCGTCAAGGTCGTGCTGCGCGGCGGGGCGGCCGAGAAGGCCGGCCTGTCGGCGAACGACGAATGGCTGGGCATCGAGCTGCCCGCCGCGCGCGGCCGCGCCGGCGAGGCCTGGCGCATCGCGCGGCTGGACGACCTGCCGCTGTACCTGGGCGATGCGAAGAAGTGCAGCGCCCTGGTCGCCCGCGACCGGCGGCTGCTGCGCCTGCCGCTGACGCTGCCGGCGGCGCAGACCACGCTGCGCCTGGCCGCGAAGGACGCGGCGCTGCTGCGCGGCTGGCTGGGCTGAGGCGCGCGGGCGAACGGGGCGGCGGCTACCGCCCTGGTTCCTCTTCCAGCGCGCGGCGCAGGAACTGCACAGGCTGCTCCTGCGCGGCCAGCCCTTCCGTCCCCACCATCACGCAGGGCTTGCCGGTGCGGCGGCAGTGGTCCTGCACGCGCCACCAGTGGCCGTGGCTGACGCAGCCGGTCTGGCAGATCACCAGGTCGGCGGCGCGCAGGCTGGCCTCGAAGGCGGCTTCGTCGGCCTGCTCCAGCAGGTCGGGCGCGTGCCGCAGGAAGCGGCCGCCGACGATCTCCACCAGCTGGCGCGCCAGGCCGGCGGCCTCGCCCTCCGGACCGATGCACAGCACCGCCTTCTCGCGCAGGCCGGCCGGCGCGGCGGATCCGGCCGCCGGCAGCGCACGGCGCCAGCGCCCGGGCGCCAGCAGGCCCAGCACGCGCTGCGGCAGCGTCAGGCCACGCGCCGCGGTGCGCTCGGCCACCTCCTCGCGCGCCAGGGCCACGGCGGAATCGCGCTGCACCAGCGCGCCGCGCAGCCGCACCAGCTGCGCCTCCAGCTCGGCGATGCGCGCGGCCTGCTCGGCCACCAGGCGCGAGCAGCGCTCCTGCACCCGGGCGTAGGCCCGCAGCAGCACGGTGTGTTCCTGCATCGTCGGCTCCATGACGGGCGCATTCTAGTTGCGAGTAATTCTCAACTGTGACGCCATACACGCGACGGCGGGCTGGGTATAGTGGCCCGGCGCGGCAGCCCTGAACACCTGCCGCAACGCCTTTCGATTCCCCCTTTTCCTCCTCTTCTTCCTCCGGAGACGCCATGAGCTACGAGAACATCGAGGTGCGCACCGAGGCCGGCAAGGTCGGCATCGTCACGCTGAACCGCCCCAAGGCCCTGAACGCGCTGAACGACGCGCTGATGAACGAGCTGGGCGCCGCGCTGCAGGCCTTCGACGCCGACGAGGCCATCGGCTGCATCATCGTCACCGGCAGCGAGCGCGCCTTCGCCGCCGGCGCCGACATCGGCCTGATGGCCGAGTACAGCTTCACCGACGTCTACAAGGGCGACTACATCACCCGCAACTGGGAGACCATCCGCGCCATCCGCAAGCCCGTGATCGCCGCCGTGAGCGGCTTCGCGCTGGGCGGCGGCTGCGAGCTGGCGATGATGTGCGACTTCATCATCGCCGCCGACAACGCGAAGTTCGGCCAGCCGGAGATCAAGCTGGGCGTGATCCCCG
>Ga0222420_100279_pt1 | contig 41123 bp, 36 predicted proteins | sample 3A2ome_FD_182470 | JGI IMG/M metagenome (GOLD analysis project Ga0222420, IMG submission 182470) | Enriched microbial communities from leaf-cutter ant dump, University of Wisconsin, Madison, United States - 3A200A (version 2) | ecosystem: Environmental > Terrestrial > Nest > Insects nest > Nest...
GATGGTCTCGACCTCGTTGTGCAGGAAGTAGCACTGGCCGCCGCGCTTCAGCTCGCGCAGCACCGCCTCGCGGATCACGCCGGTGCCCTCGTTGCGCACGAAGGTCTTGATCGCCAGCCGGCGCTGCGGCGCGGTGGCGATCACGCTCAGGTCGCGCAGCCCTTCCAGCGCCATGCCCAGCGTGCGCGGGATCGGCGTGGCGGTGAGCGTGAGCACGTCCACCTCGGCGCGCAGCGCCTTCATCGCCTCCTTGTGGCGCACGCCGAAGCGGTGCTCCTCGTCGATGATGAGCAGGCCCAGGTTCTTGAACTTGACCGATTCGGAGAGCAGCTTGTGCGTGCCGACCACGATGTCCACGCTGCCGTCAGCCAGGCCCTTGGCGGCGGCCGTGATCTCCTTGGCGGAGCGGAAGCGGCTCATCTCGGCGACCTTGACCGGCCACTTGGAGAAGCGGTCCACCAGCGTCTGGTAGTGCTGCTCGGCCAGCAGCGTGGTGGGCGCGAGGAAGGCCACCTGCTTGCCGCCGGTGACGGCCACGAAGGCCGCGCGCAGCGCCACCTCGGTCTTGCCGAAGCCCACGTCGCCGCAGACCAGCCGGTCCATCGGCTGGGGCGAGACCATGTCCTGGATGACGGCGTGGATCGCGCCCTTCTGGTCGGCCGTTTCCTCGAAGCCGAAGTCGTTGGCGAAGACCTCGTAGTCGGCGGCCGAGAAGCGGAAGGCGTGGCCCTCGCGCGCGGCGCGGCGGGCGTAGATGTTGAGCAGCTCGGCGGCAGCATCGCGCACCTGCTCGGCGGCCTTGCGCTTGGCCTTCTCCCACTGCCCGCTGCCCAGCTTGTGCAGCGGCGCCTCGTCGGCGGAAACGCCGGTGTAGCGGCTGACCAGGTGCAGCTGCGACACCGGCACGTACAGCGTCGCCTTGTCCGCGTACTCCAGGTGCAGCATCTCCTGCAGGGCCGGGCTGCCGTCGGCGTTCTTCGAGCCCAGGTCCATGTTGACCAGCCCGCGGTAGCGGCCGATGCCGTGCGCGCTGTGCACCACCGGGTCGCCGACGTTCAGCTCCGACAGGTCTTTGATCAGCGCATCGACGTCGCTGGTCGCCTCCTGCCGCTTGCCGCGCCGGCGCGTGGTCGGGCCGGTGGCGAACAGCTCGGTCTCGGTGACGAAGTCGATGCCGGCCTCGTTCCAGGCGAAGCCGGCCGCGACGGCGGCCGTGGCGATGCCGAGCTTCTCGTCGGCCATGGCCTCGAACTCGGTCAGCGAATCGAAGGCCGGCGGGCTGACGCCGCTGGCGCGCAGGAAGTCCAGCAGGCTCTCGCGCCGGCCCTCGCTCTCGGCCAGCACCAGCACGCGGTGCGGGGTGCGGGCGATGTGCTCCTTCAGGCGGACGAGCGGGTCGTCGGCGCCGCGCGAGACGGCCAGCGGCGGCAGGGTGTCGAACTCGGCGTAGGGCTTGTCGGCGCCGGCCTCGCCGGCACGGATCGCCAGCTGCGCATGCGCCTTGGTCTGGGTGTAGAACTGCTCCGCCGACAGGAACAGCGCCTCCGGCGGCAGCGCCGGCCGCTCCGGGTCGCCCTGCACCAGCCGGTAGCGCTCGCGCGTGTCCTGCCAGAAGTGCTGGAAGGCCGCCTCCAGGTCGCCGTGCAGCACCAGCGTGCTGGCCTCGCCCAGGTAGTCGAACACCGTCGCCGTCTCGTCGAAGAACAGCGGCAGGTAGTACTCGATGCCAGCGGTGGCGACGCCGTTGCCCATGTCCTTGTAGATGCGGCTCTTGGTCGGGTCGCCCTCCAGCAGCTCGCGCCAGCGGGCGCGGAAGCGCGCGCGCGCCTCGTCGTCCATCGGGAACTCGCGGCCGGGCAAAAGGCGCACCTCGGGCACCGGGTACAGGCTGCGCTGCGAGTCCGGATCGAAGGTGCGGATGGAGTCGATCTCGTCGTCGAACAGGTCCACCCGGAAGGGCTGCGGCGAGCCCATCGGGAACAGGTCGATCAGCCCGCCGCGAACCGCGTACTCGCCCGGGCTCACCACCTGCGTGACGTGGCTGTAGCCGGCCAGCGTGAGCTGGGCCTTGAACTTCGCCTCGTCGAGCTTCTGCCCGGTCTTGAACTGGAAGGTGTAGCCGGCCAGGAAGGCCGGCGGCGCCAGCCGGTACAGCGCCGTGGTGGCCGGCACCAGCACCACGTCCACCTCGCGCTGCGAGATGCGCCAGAGCGTCGCCAGCCGCTCGCTGATCAGGTCCTGGTGCGGCGAGAAGCTGTCGTAGGGCAGCGTCTCCCAGTCGGGGAAGACGGCGCAGCGCAGGCCGGGCGCGAAGAAGGCGATCTCGTCCAGCAGTCGTTGCGTGTCGGTGGCGTCGGCGGTGAAGAGGGCGACGAGTCGGCCGTCCTGCTTCTCGCGTCCGGCCAGCCGGGCCAGCAGCAGCGCGTCGCTGGAGGCCGGCGGGCGCGGCAGCGTGAAGCGCTTGCCGGGGAGGAGGGTGGGCAGTTGCATCGGGAGCGGGAAATGACAAACACCCCGCGCCGTGGGGGCGAGGGGTGTGAGAACCCCGATTCTAGAATGGCGCCCCTTTCGCCGCAGGGCGCGCCGCCCCGCGCGCCAGACGCCTTCCATCCCATGTCCACGCCCCGCCTGCATGTGCTCGTTCCCTGTGCCGGCGTCGGTGCGCGCGCCGGCGCGGACGGGCCCAAGCAGTACGCGCCGCTGGCCGGCCGGCCGATCGTGGCGCACACCGTCGAGGCCTTCCGCGCGCTGGGCGAGCGGCTGGCGACGCTGGCGCTGGTGGTGGCGCCGGACGACGCGCTGGTCGGCCAGGCGCTGCCCGACTTTCCGCGCGGCGGCGAACGGCTGCTGCGCGTGGGCGGCGCCACCCGCGCCGCCACGGTGGCGAACGGCCTGCGCGCGCTGGCCGCGTCGGGCGCCGGCGCGGCGGACTGGGTGCTGGTCCATGACGCGGCGCGCTGCCTGGTCACGCCGGCGCTGGTCGAGCGGCTGGTGGCGGCCTGCGACGGCGACGCCATCGGCGGCCTGCTGGCGCTGCCGCTGCCCGACACGCTCAAGTCGGCCACGCCCGAGGGCCGCGTGGCGGCCACCTTGCCGCGGGCCGGCAAGTGGCTGGCGCAGACGCCGCAGATGTTCCGCCTGGGCACGCTCGCCGAGGCGCTGGCGCGCGCCGGCGATGCCGTCACCGACGAGGCCAGCGCCATCGAGGCCGCCGGCCTGGCGCCGCGCCTGGTGCCGGGCAGCGCGCAGAACTTCAAGATCACCTATCCCGAGGACTTCGCCCTGGCCGAGGCCGTGCTTGCCGCGCGCGCCGCCGCCGGGGCGCATCGCACGCCATGACCGAACCCGTTGCCGCTCCCTTCTCCATCCGCATCGGCGAGGGCTGGGACGTCCACCAGCTCGCCGAGGGCCGCCGCCTGGTGCTGGGCGGCGTGGAGATCGCGCACGACAAGGGCCTGCTCGGCCATTCCGACGCCGACGTGCTGGCCCACGCCATCACCGACGCGCTGCTGGGCGCCGCGGCGCTCGGCGACATCGGCCGCCATTTCCCCGACACCGACCCGCAGTTCCGCGGCGCCGACTCGATGGTGCTGCTGGCCGAGGCGGCGCGGCGCGTGCGCGCCGCCGGCTGGCAGATCGGCAACGTCGACAGCACCGTCGTCGCGCAGGCGCCCAAGCTGGCGCCGCACATCCCGGCCATGTGCGAGCGGCTGGCGCGCGTGCTCGGCCTGGACGCGGGTCAGGTCAACGTGAAGGCCAAGACGGCCGAGAAGCTCGGCCCGGTGGGCGAGGGCCGGGCGATGGAGGCGCGCGCCGCGGTGCTGCTGCACCGCTGAGGGCTCAGGCCATCCGGGCCATCTTGCCTTCCGCCTTCTGCTTCTTCGCCGCCACCGCCTGGCTGGTGGCGGCCCGCTGCAGCCGCATGTGGGCCGCGAAGCCGCGCCCCGGCGTGCTGGTCAGCGCGAAGCTGCCGCCCATGCGCTCGATGTTCTTGGCGACGATCGACAGCCCCAGCCCCGCGCCAGCCGCCGAGGTGCGCGCCGCGTCGCCGCGGAAGAAGGGCTTGGTCAGCTGCACCAGCAGCGCCTGGGCCACGCCGGGGCCGTGGTCGCGCACCTTCAGCAGCACGGCGTCGTTGTGCGCCTGGGCCTGGATGTTGATCTGCGCCACCTCGGTGCCGGGCGTCCGGCCGTAGCGGCGGGCGTTCTCCACCAGGTTGGAGATCACGCGGATCAGCTCCACCTCGTCGGCCATCACGGCCAGCTCCGGGTCCACCTCGACCTTGATCTCCACGTCCTCGTAGTCCTGCACGCTGAAGATGCTGGCGTCGATCACGTCGCGCAGCAGCACCGGCAGGAACTGCACGTGGTCGGGCCGCGCGTAGTCGAGGAACTTGTCGATGATGGCGTCCAGCTGCGCGATGTCGGCGGCCATGTGGGCGCGCGCGTCCTCGTCGGCCACGCTCATCTCGGTCTCCAGCCGCAGCCGCGCCAGCGGCGTGCGCAGGTCGTGCGAGATGCCGGCCAGCATCACGGCGCGGTCCTGCTCGATCTTGGCGAGCTGCTCGGCCATGCGGTTGAAGCCGACGTTGACGGCGCGGATCTCCTTGGTGCGCGCATGCTCGTCGAGGCGGTGCGCCTCGTATTCGCCCTCGCGCACCTGCGTGGTGGCGCGCGAGAGCTGCTTGAGCGGCCGGTTGATGAAGCGCGTGATCAGCGCCGAGCCGGCCAGCGAGAGCGCGACCGCGGTGATCAGCCAGGTCAGCCAGGTGCGCCCGCCCACGCGCGAGAAGCGCGCCGGGTCGAGCAGCAGCCAGTAGTTGTCGCCGTCGATGGCGAAGCCGATCCACAGGCCCGGCTCGTCGTTGACGCGGCTGGCGATCACCGTGCCTTCGCCCAGGCGGTCCACCAGTTCCTCGGTGACGCGCCGGTCGAGCGTGCCCTGGGTGTAGGTCTGGAAGCGGTCGTGCGGCTCGCGCGGCAGGATGCGCACGCCCTCCTGGTCGGCCAGGGTCTTGATCAGCGACACGCGGGTGATGGCGTCCGAATACACCAGCGCCGCGCGCGTCAGGTTGACCAGCGAGGCGATCTGGTGCGCGGTCTGCACCGAGCGCGGCTCGTCCTCGAGCGAGCGGAAGGTCTGCAGCCACACGAAGATGCAGCCCATCAACAGCAGCGCCAGCAGGAAGAAGGTGCGCCAGAAGAGGCTGAAGCCCACCCGCCCGCGCCGCCGGCGGCGGCCCCGGTCGGGCCGCATCTCCAGCGGGGTGGGAAGGGTGACGGACGCGGTGTCCTCAGCCAGCGGGCTGGGCTGCGTCGTATCGGGGCCGGCGACGGCCGACACGCTGCCTCAAGCCGTGCCGTCCGGCACGAACACGTAGCCCACGCCCCACACCGTCTGGATATAGCGCGGCGCGGCGGCGTCGGACTCGATCAGCTTGCGCAGGCGCGAGATCTGCACGTCCAGGCTGCGGTCGAAGGGCTCGAACTCGCGGCCGCGCGCCAGCTGCGCCAGCTTCTCGCGCGACAGCGGCTGGCGCGGATGGCGCACCAGTGCCTTGAGCATGGCGAACTCGCCGGTGGTCAGCGACAGCTCCTCGCCGTCCTTCTTGAGCGTGCGCGAGCCCAAGTCGAACTCGAAGGGGCCGAAGCTCACGGTCTCGTTCTCGGTGGAGGGAGCGCCGGGCGCCTCCTGCGGCGGGCGGCGGCGCAGCACGGCGTGCACGCGGGCCAGCAGCTCGCGCGGGTTGAAGGGCTTGCCCAGGTAGTCGTCGGCGCCGACCTCGAGGCCGACGATGCGGTCCACGTCCTCGCCCTTGGCGGTGAGCATGATGATCGGGGTGCGGTCGTTGGCGGCACGCAGGCGGCGGCAGACCGACAGGCCGTCCTCGCCGGGCATCATCAGGTCGAGCACGATCAGGTCCACCGTGTCGCGCAGCAGGATGCGGTTGAGCGCCTTGCCGTCTTCCGCCACGATGACCTCGAAGCCTTCCTGGGTGAGGTAGCGGCGGAGCAGGTCACGGATGCGGGCGTCGTCATCGACGATGACGATCTTGTCGGTTCGGGCGGGTGCTTGAGTCATTTGAGCAACAGTTCCGAGGGATGAATTTGTAACAACGGCGATTCTGAGGGCGATCTCCTGGCGTCCGCGGCGAAATCGGTGTTGTCTGACACTAAGTTACAAAACTTGCGCACACTCGCGTCCTGCTTGTCGACGCGACACGTTGCGGTGGCACAGTGCACGCCTTGCCGTTGACGCTGCCGCCGATGATTCGTTCCGCCGCCCTGAGTCTGCTGTGCCTCGCTGCCGTCGCCACGCCCGCCATGGCGGGCTCCGAGTGGCTGCGGGTGAGCGAGCCCAGCCGCGCCGAGATGCGGCGGGCGGTCGCCGAGCACCGCGTCGAGCAGAGCGATCAGATCCGGGCCGACGAAGCCATGGCCGGCCGCCGGCTCACGCCGGCCGAGCGTGCCGAACTGCGCGAGCAGGTGCGCAGCGAATGGGCCTCGCGCAACGATCCGACGCAGACCGCCGAGTCCGGCGGTCCCTCGGGCAGCGGCGGCCCGCACAACACGGGCGGCTGGCGCTCCTTCTTGCCCTGGGCCTCCAACTCGCGGCAGTGAGCCGCTGCCTGGCGGCGCCGCTGCGCCTGCCGCGTCGCCCGTGCCTGTCCATTCATCCACTCAAGGGAGATTTGTCTTGAATGCTATAAAAATCATAGCTGCCTGCGCTGCACTCGCCGTGGCCGGTGCCGCAGCGGCCCAGAACGCGCCGGGGAGCCCGCCGCAGAACGTCCTGCAGCTGTCCGCCAGCGGCACGGTCGAGGTGCAGCAGGACCTGCTGAGCATGACGCTCGGCACCACCCGCGATGGCGCCGATGCCGGCGCCGTGCAGTCGCAGGTCCGCAGCGCGCTGGACGCCGCCCTGGCGGAAGCGAAGAAGGATGCGCAGCCGGGCCAGCTGGACGTGCGCACGGGCAACTTCAACCTCAGCCCGCGCTACAGCCGCGAGGGCAAGATCACCGGCTGGCAGGGCAGTGCCGAACTGATCCTGGAAGGGCGCGACTTCACCCGCATCACGCGCGCCGCCTCGCGCATCGGCACCCTCACCGTGAGCAACGTCGGCTTCGCGCTGAGCCGCGAGCAGCGCCAGAAGTCCGAAGCCGAGGCGCAGCAGCAGGCCATCGAGAACTTCAGGCGCAAGGCCGACGAACTGACGCGCGGCTTCGGCTTCTCGGGCTATTCGCTGCGCGAGGTGTCGGTGAACGCCAGCCACGGCGGCCCGGTGCAGCCCCGCATGATGGCGGCGGCCGCCAAGTCCTTCTCGTCCGACGCGCCCGTGCCGGTGGAAGCCGGCAAGACGGCCGTGACCGTCAACGTGTCGGGGTCGGTGCAGCTGAGGTAGGGCTACTGGGCCGTCCAGCCGCCGTCCACCTGCCAGGCCACGCCGCGAACCTGGTCGGCGGCGGGCGAGCAGAGGAACACCGCCAGCCCGCCGAGCTGCTCGACCGTCGTGAACTGCAGCGAGGGCTGCTTCTCGCCCAGCAGTTCATTGCGTGCCTGCTCGACCGGGATGCCTTCGCGCGCGGCGCGGTCGTCGATCTGCTTCTGGACCAGCGGCGTCAGCACCCAGCCCGGGCAGATGGCGTTGCAGGTCACGCCGGTGGTGGCGGTCTCCAGCGCCACCGCCTTGGTCAGCCCCACGATGCCGTGCTTGGCCGCCACGTAGGCCGACTTCTGCGCCGAGGCGACCAGGCCGTGGGCCGAGGCGATGTTGATGACGCGGCCCCAGTTGGCCTCGCGCATGGCCGGAATCGCCAGGCGCGTGGTGTGGAAGGCGCTGCTGAGATTGATGGCGATGATGGCGTCCCACTTCTCCGGGGGGAAGTCCTCCACCTTCGCCACATGCTGGATGCCGGCGTTGTTGACCAGCACGTCGACGCGGCCGAACTTCGAGGCCGCGAACTTCATCATGTCCTCGATCTCCGAAGGTTTGCTCATGTCCGCGCCGTGGTACTCCGCGCGCACGCCCAGCTTCTCGATCTCCGCCTTCGGGGCCGCGGCATCGCCGAAGCCGTTGAGGACGATGTGGGCCCCCTGCTGCGCGAGCGCCTTGGCGATGCCGAGCCCGATGCCGCTGGTGGACCCGGTGACGAGGGCGGTTTTGCCTTTGAGCATGATGCGAAAACTCCGGATCAATTACGATGAACCAGACCATTATCCGCAGCAAGACGGACGACCCGCATGACTGAACCCAGGCTCGATTTCGTGAACTGTCCCGACGGGCAGGGGGGTCATCGCATGGCGTACTGGCACTGGGGCGACCCGGCGGCGGCGCATGTGGTGGTGTGCATGCACGGGCTGACGCGGCAGGGCCGCGACTTCGATGCGCTGGCGCGTGCGCTGCTCGCCCGCGCGCCGGCGCCGCTGCGCGTCGTGTGCCCCGACGTCGTCGGCCGCGGCCGCAGCGACTGGCTGGCCGATCCGCAGGGCTACCAGGTTCCCCAGTACGCCGGCGACATGCTGGCGCTGCTGGCGGCATTGCACGCCGCGGCGCCGATCGGCGCCCTCGACCTGCTCGGCACGAGCATGGGAGGCCTGATCGGCATGGTGCTGGCCGGCGGGCGCGATCTCCCGCTGCCGGCGCCGGTGCGACGGCTGGTGCTCAACGACGTCGGGCCCGCGATCGAGGCCGCGGCCATCGCACGCATCGCCTCGTACGTCGGCCGGGGCGGGCGCTACCCGGACGAGCAGGCCGCGGCCGACGCGCTCTGGACGATCTCGACGGGCTTCGGCCCGCACACGCCGCAGCAGTGGCTCGAACTGACGCGGCCCATGCTCGTGCCGGCCGCCGAACGGAGCGTCGATGGCCGCCGCAAGCTCGATCCGCGGGCGGAGGCCGGGGAGGCGGGCGTGGTGCTGCACTACGACCCGGCCATCGCCGAGCCGATCCGTGCGCTGACGCCCGAGATCGCGGCCCAGGCCGAGGCCGCGACCTGGGCGCTGTACGACGCCATCCGCGTGCCCACGCTGCTGCTGCGCGGCGCGCAGTCCGATCTGCTGTCGGCCGCCACCGCGCAGGCCATGACACAGCGCGGCCCGCACGCGCGGCTGGTCGAGTTCGAGGGCGTGGGTCATGCGCCGACGCTGGTCGCACCGGCGCAGACCGACGCCGTCGCGTCCTTCCTCCTGGATTGACGAGGTTGCCGTGCGCTCGATGACCGAGACGTCCGCGCGGCCGATGCCGGCCGAACAGCACGCCCTGTCCGCCGCGACCTCGCAGGTGCCGCCGCCCATGGCGAACATGCTGGAGCGGGCGCGCGCCTTCGCCGCGCCGCTGATCGAGGGCGAAGACCTCGACACCGGCGAGAACACGCTGGCACACGCCGATGCGGTGGCCGCCATCGTCGCCTCCATGGGCGGCTCCGAGGCGATGCAGGCCGCCACCTACCTGGTCTATGCCTGCGAACACCTGAACCGCCCGCAGGAGGTCATCGCCAAGGTCTTCGGCGACAACTTCGCGCTGCTGGCGGTGGAGACGAACAAGCTGGTGCACGTGCAGAAGCAGACCCGCTCGGTCGTGCACCTGCACGACGACGCGGGCGCGCAGACCGAGAACGTGCGCAAGATGCTGCTCGCCTTCTCGCGCGACCTGCGGGTGGTGATGCTGCGCCTGGCCTCCCGCCTGCAGACGCTGCGGCACGCGGCCGCGGCCAGGATGCCGGTGCCCGAAAGCCTGGCGCGCGAGTCGCTGCAGGTGTTCGCGCCGCTGGCCAACCGGCTGGGCATCTGGCAGGTCAAGTGGGAGATCGAGGACCTCTCCTTCCGCTTCCTGGAGCCCGAGACCTACAAGCTCATCGCGCGCCTGCTGGACGAGAAGCGCGTGGAGCGCGAGGGCTACGTGGCGCAGCTGCGCGAGCGCCTGGAGCGCGCGCTGGCCGCCGAGGGCATCACCGCCACCGTGCAGGGCCGGCCGAAGAACATCTACAGCATCGTCAAGAAGATGCGCGGCAAGTCGCTCGACTTCGGCCAAGTGTTCGACATCCTGGCGCTGCGCGTCATCGTGCCCGACGTGAAGGACTGCTATGCGGTGCTCGCCTGGGTGCACTCGCATTTCCAGCCCATCGTCGAGGAGTTCGACGATTACATCGCCCGGCCCAAGGCGAACGGCTACCAGTCGCTGCACACGGTGGTGCGCGAGGTGGTGGACGGGCAGGCTGGCAAGCCCATCGAGATCCAGATCCGCACGGAGGAGATGCACGAGCACGCCGAGCACGGCGTGGCGGCGCACTGGGCCTACAAGGAGGCCGGGCCGCGCGGCTACGCCGGCGTGTGGGCCGGCGGCGAGTACGACGCCAAGATCGCCGTGCTGCGCCAGCTGCTCGCCTGGGAGCGCGACCTGGCCGGCGGCGACGAGGGCAAGGGGCTGTTCGACGACCGCATCTACGTGCTCACGCCGGACGCCGCCATCGTCGAGCTGCCGCAGGGCGCCACGCCGGTGGACTTCGCCTACACCGTCCACACGCAGCTGGGCCACCGCTGCCGCGGCGCGCGGGTCGACGGCGCGATGGTGCCGCTGAACACGCCGCTGCAGAACGGGCAGACGGTGGAGATCATTGCAGCCAAGGAAGGCGGCCCCTCGCGCGACTGGCTCAACCCCGAACTGGCGTACCTGGCGAGCCAGCGGGCGCGCGCCAAGGTCCGCGCCTGGTTCAACGCCCAGGCCACGCAGGACACCATCGCCCGCGGCCGCGAGGCGGTGGAGCGGCTGCTCCAGCGCGAAGGCAAGACCTCGCTCAAGCTCGACGACCTGGCCTCGCGCCTGGGCTTCCGCTCGGCGGACCACCTGTTCGAGGTGGTGGGCAAGGACGAGTTTTCCCTGCGCAACATCGAGAACCTGCTGCGCCCGCAGGAGGCCGCGCCGCCGGCGGAAGACGTGCCCCTGGTGCGCAAGCCGCGCGGCAGCGAGCAGGGCGCCAAGGGCGGCGTGCTGGTGGTCGGCGTCTCCTCGCTGATGACGCAGCTGGCCAAGTGCTGCAGGCCCGCGCCTCCGGATGCGATCCGCGGCTTCGTCACCCGCGGCCACGGCGTCAGCGTGCACCGTGCCGACTGCAGCACCTTCCGCCAGATGGCCAACCGCAACCGCGAGCGCGTGATCGACGTGGAATGGGGCCGGCCCAAGGCGGGCGCCGGCGACTCGGTCTATGCCGTCGACGTGGCCGTCGAAGCCGCCGACAGGCAGGGGCTGCTGCGCGACATCTCCGACGTGTTCGCCCGCGAGAAGATGAACGTCATCGGCGTGCAGACGCAGTCGGTGCGCGGCACGGCGTGGATGACCTTCACCATCGAGATCGCCGACACCACCCGCCTGGCGCACGTGCTGGCCATCGTGGCGGGCGTGCAGGGCGTGCGCTGGGCCCGCCGGCGCTGAGGCGGAAGAGAGGCGCGGGAAGGCGCCTTTCTTCCTGCTACAATCTCGCTTCTCGAACACCCTTAGGCGCGTAGCTCAGCTGGTTAGAGCACCACCTTGACATGGTGGGGGTCGTTGGTTCGAGTCCAATCGCGCCTACCAATTCCCTTTTTCCGGCAACCCTTGCCGTCCTCCAGATGCCTCCTCTCCGGATGGCAGATCGGCCGTACTACGCTGTACGCCCGGTGGAGGTGCTCCTGTGCTTGTGGTACCTTGGCGCCGGCATCCTGAATGCCGGCTGATCCGTACCTTTCCCACCCATGACATCGATAGAAGATCCGCAGGTCGAGGCAGTGCGCGGAGCGCTGCGTCTGGCGTCGCTCATCCGCCAGGCGCCGCTCGAGTTCGCCCGTGCGGTCTACGGCATCAACGACCGGGCGGCGGGTCGCGTCGACACCATGGCCGCGGAGGATGTCCTGCGTGCGGAAAGCCAGGGCGCCTCGGTGACGCGCGAGCGTGCGGAGCAGCGCGCGCGCGCCTACCTGCCGGTGGCGGGCCACGAGCACTGCCCGCGCTGCTGGGTGCTCGGCGGCTCCAAGCACGTGCTGAGCTTCCACCTCGGCCAGGACGGCAGCACCGAGACCTGCAAGTGCCGCAACTGCGGCGCCGAGTACGCCAGCACGGCCGCCTGATGCGAGGGGCGGCAGCACCGGCACCGGTCAGGGTAAACCTTGGCGCGGTGCAGCAAGGCCGCTTCCTAGAATGCCTTCGACCGCCCCCCGAGCGGGCGCCGGAAGGAGAGTGAGCAGTGCAGAGCAAGAAGGGCGCTTCCAAGTCGCCGCAGCGCGTCATCAAGAAGTACCCGAACCGCAGGCTCTACGACACCGACACTTCGGCGTACATCACGCTGGCCGAGGTCAGGCAGCTGGTGATGGAGAACACGCCTTTCGTGGTGCGTGACGCCAAGTCCGGCGACGACCTCACGCGCAGCATCCTGCTGCAGATCATCCTCGAGGAAGAGGCGGGCGGCGCACCCATGTTCACCGAGCAGGTGCTGGCCAGCATCATCCGCTTCTACGGCCACGCCATGCAGGGCTTCATGGGCCCCTACCTGGAGAAGAACATCCAGGCCATGACGGAGGTGCAGGCGCAACTGGCCGAGAAGGCGCAGAGCCTCACGCCCGAGATGTGGGCGCGCTTCATGTCGATGCAGTCGCCCATGCTGCAGGGGCTGATGGGCAGCTACGTCGAGCAGTCGAAGAACGTGTTCCTGCAGATGCAGGAGCAGGTGCAGAAGAACACCGAGCAGGTCCTCGGCGCCTTCGGCATCAAGCGGCCCTGAACCTGCCTGCCGGAGCGGCCGTCGCCGGGGCCGACGGGCCGCAGAACTGGGACAATAGCGGGATGAGCGAAGTTGCCTCCCCCGAACGAACGAGCCCGCCGGCCGCCGCGGCACCCAAGGTGGGCTTCGTCAGCCTCGGCTGCCCCAAGGCGCTGACCGATTCGGAGCTCATCCTCACCCAGCTCAGCGCCGAGGGCTACCGGACGGCCAAGACCTTCGAGGGCGCCGATCTGGTCATCGTGAACACCTGCGGCTTCATCGACGACGCCGTGAAGGAGAGCCTGGACACCATCGGCGAGGCGCTGGCCGAGAACGGCCGTGTGATCGTCACCGGCTGCCTGGGCGCCAAGGCAGGCGACGCCGGCGGCAACCTGGTGCGGCAGATGCACCCGAGCGTGCTGGCCGTGACGGGCCCGCACGCGACGCAGGAGGTGATGGACGCGGTCCACGCCAACCTGCCCAAGCCGCACGATCCCTTCGTCGATCTGGTGCCGCCGGCCGGCATCAAGCTCACGCCGAAGCACTACGCCTACCTGAAGATCAGCGAAGGCTGCAACCACCGCTGCACCTTCTGCATCATCCCGTCGATGCGCGGCGACCTGGTGTCGCGGCCGGTGGGCGACGTGCTGAAGGAGGCGCGCGCGCTGTTCGAGGGCGGCGTGAAGGAACTGCTGGTGATCAGCCAGGACACCTCGGCCTATGGCGTCGACCTGAAGTACCGCACCGGCTTCTGGGACGGCAAGCCGGTCAAGACGCGCATGCTGGAGCTGGTGCGCACGCTGGGCGAGATCGCCGAGCCTTACGGCGCCTGGGTGCGGCTGCACTACGTGTACCCGTATCCGAGCGTGGACGAGGTCATCCCGCTGATGGCCGAGGGCCGCGTGCTGCCTTACCTGGACGTGCCCTTCCAGCACAGCCACCCCGACGTGCTGCGGCGCATGAAGCGCCCGGCCAGCGGCGAGAAGAACCTGGAGCGCATCGCGCGCTGGCGCGAGATGTGCCCCGAGCTGGTGATCCGCAGCACCTTCATCGCCGGCTTCCCGGGTGAGACGGAGGCGGAGTTCGAGCACCTGCTCGACTTCGTGCGCGAGGCCGGCATCGACCGCGCCGGCTGTTTCGCCTACAGCCCGGTCGATGGCGCCACGGCCAACGAGCTGCCCGGCATGCTGCCGGAAGCGGAGCGCGAGGCGCGCCGCGCGCGCTTCATGGAAGTGGCCGAGGCCGTGTCGGCCCAGCGCCTGAGGCGCCGCATCGGCGCGAACATGCAGGTGCTGGTGGACTCGGCGCCCGCGATGGGGCGGCGGGGCGGGGTGGGCCGCAGCTATGCGGACGCGCCCGAGATCGACGGCATCGTGCGCCTGCTGCCGCCCGAGAAGATCAGCAAGCAGCTGAAGGTGGGCGAGTTCACGCGTGCGCGCATCGTGGCGGCCGAAGGGCACGACCTCGTCGCGCTGCCTGTCTGAGAATTCCTTCGAGTGAGCGTCCGTCTTCTCGATCGAAGGAGCAAAGAAAAAGCCACCGGGGTTGCCGGTGGCTTTGTGTGTTTGGTGCCCAGGAGAGGACTCGAACCTCCACGATGTTACTCGCTAGTACCTGAAACTAGTGCGTCTACCAATTCCGCCACCTGGGCTGATGTTCTCGCTTGAGGCAAGAACGTCTGCGTTTCAGAACAGAAGGAGATCATATCAAAAATTTTGGCCACTCCGGCAGCCTGCTGGAAGAAATTGAAGGAACGGTGTTGGGTCATCGGGACGGGCACGGCTTCGTGCAGCGCGACGACGGCGAAGCCGACATCTATCTGCCCCCCAACGAGATGCGCGCGGTGCTGCACAAGGACCGCGTCAAGGCACGCATCGCGCGCACCGACCGGCGCGGCCGGCCCGAGGGGCGCGTGCTGGAGATCATCGAGCGGCCCGAGCAGCCGATCATCGGCCGGCTGCTGCACGAAGGCGGCATCTGGCTGGTGGCGCCGGAGGACAAGCGCTACGGGCAGGACGTCCTGATCCCCAAGGGCGCGACCGGCACGGCGAAGACCGGCCAGGTGGTGGTGGTGCAACTCACCGAGCCGCCGGCCCTGTTCGGCCAGCCGGTGGGCCGCGTGACGGAGGTGCTGGGCGAGATCGACGACCCGGGCATGGAGATCGAGATCGCGGTGCGCAAGTACGGCGTGCCGCACGAGTTCTCCGAGGCCTGCCTGGCCGAGGCCAAGGCGCTGCCGGACAAGGTACTTCCGAAGGACAAGAAGGACCGCGTGGACCTGACGGACGTGCCGCTGGTCACCATCGACGGCGAGGACGCGCGCGACTTCGACGACGCCGTGTACTGCGAGCCGATGAAGATCGGCCGAGGCCGATCGGCGAAGAACGGCTGGCGCCTGCTGGTGGCGATCGCCGACGTCAGCGCCTACGTGAAGACCGGCTCGCCCATCGACATCGACGCCTACGACCGCGCCACCAGCGTGTACTTCCCGCGCCGGGTGATCCCGATGCTGCCGGAGAAGCTCTCCAACGGCCTGTGCTCGCTCAACCCCGAGGTCGAGCGCCTGTGCATGGTGTGCGACATGGTGGTGACGGGCGCCGGCGAGATCGAGGCCTACCAGTTCTATCCGGCCGTGATGTTCAGCCACGCCCGCTTCACCTACACCGAGGTGGCGGCGATCCTGGCGAACACGCGCGGGCCCGAGGCGATGCGCCGCAAGGAGCGCGTGCAGGACCTGCTGAACCTCGCCGACGTGTACCGCGCGCTGCTCGGCCAGCGCGAGAAGCGCGGCGCGGTCGACTTCGAGACCACCGAGACGCAGATCGTCTGCGACGACGCCGGCCGCATCGAGAAGATCGTGCCGCGCGTGCGCAACGAGGCGCACCGGCTGATCGAGGAGGCGATGCTCGCGGCCAACGTGTGCAGCGCCGACTTCATCGCGCAGGGCAAGCACCCGGGCCTGTACCGCGTGCACGAGGGCCCCACGCCGGAGAAGAAGGAGATCCTGCGCAACTACCTCAAGGCGATGGCGGTGGGCATGTCGATCAGCGACGAGCCGCACCCCTCGGAGTTCCAGGCCATCGCGCAGGCGACCAAGGACCGGGCCGACGCGCAGCAGATCCACACCATGCTGCTGCGCTCGATGCAGCAGGCGATCTACACGCCGATCAACAGCGGCCACTTCGGCCTGGCCTACGAGGCCTACACGCACTTCACCAGCCCGATCCGCCGCTACCCGGACCTGCTGGTGCACCGCGTGATCAAGGCGATCCTGGGCAAGACGAAGTACCAGCTGCCGGTGCTGCCCACCCCGGGCGAGGCGCATGCCAAGCTGGCCAAGCGGCTGGCCTCGCGCGTGAAGGCGCCGGTGGCGCGCCAGGCCAAGCCGGCGGCGCCCCCCAGCAAGGAGACCCAGGCCTGGGAGGCCGCGGGCCTGCACTGCAGCGCCAACGAGCGCCGCGCCGACGAGGCCAGCCGCGACGTCGAGGCCTGGCTCAAGTGCAAGTACATGCGCGAGCACCTGGGCGAGGAGTACGGCGGCGTGGTCACGGCCGTCACCACCTTCGGCATCTTCGTCACGCTGGATGCGATGTACGTCGAGGGCCTGGTGCACATCACCGAGCTGGGCGGCGAGTACTTCAAGTTCGACGAGGCGCGCCAGGAGCTGCGCGGCGAGCGCACCGGCATCCGCTACGCCATCGGCAGCCGGGTGCGGGTGCAGGTCAGCCGCGTCGACCTGGACGGGCGCAAGATCGACTTCCGCCTGGTGCGCGAAGGCGAGGAGCTGACCACGCGCGCCATGAAGGACAAGGGCTTCGCGCCGACGTCCGGCGTGCCGGTCAAGGCCTCGGAGAAGAAGCGGCAGTCGCGCGGCAAGGCGCGCGAGACGGGCGGCGACCGGCCGGCCTCGCCGATCCAGGCGCTGACGTCGGCGGTCAAGAAGGCCGCCGGCAAGATGAAGAACAGGCGCAGCAAGGGGCCGCGCGGCTGAGTGCCGCCGGTCCGCACCCCAGGAGAAGAAGCATGAACGACAAGACCTCCCGCATCGCCATCGTCACCGGCGCGGGCACGGGCATCGGCCGCGCCGCGGCGCTGGCGCTGCTGGCCGACGGCTGGAGCGTGGCCCTGGCCGGCCGCCGGCTGGAGCCGCTGGAATCGGTGGCCGACGAGTCCGGCGCCGGCGCGCGCGCTTTCGCCGTGCCGACCGACGTGGCGCAGCCGGCCTCGGTGGCGGCCCTGTTCGCCGCGGTGGTCGAGCGCTTCGGCCGCGTCGACCTGCTGTTCAACAACGCCGGCGTCGGCAATCCGGCCGGGCCCTTCGAGGACTGGACGCCCGAGCAGTGGAAGGGCGTGGTCGACATCAACCTCAACGGCATGTTCTATTGCCTCCAGCAGGCCTTCCGCACGATGCGCGACCAGTCGCCGCGCGGCGGCCGCATCATCAACAACGGTTCCATCTCGGCGCACACGCCGCGGCCCAACTCGATCGCCTACACCGCCACCAAGCATGCCGTGGCGGGGCTGACCAAGACCGCCGCGCTGGACGGGCGCAAGCACGACATCGCCGTGGGGCAGATCGACGTGGGCAACGCGCTCACCGAGATGGCGGCGCGCTTCCAGAAGGGCGTGCCGCAGGCCAACGGCGAGATCGCGGTGGAGCCGGTGATGGACGTGGACATCGTCGGCCGGTCGGTGCTCTACATGGCCAACCTGCCGCTGGAGGCCAACGTGCTCTTCCACACCGTGATGGCCACCAAGATGCCCTTCGTGGGCCGGGGCTGAGGCCCCTCCGAGCGGGGCCCGTTCAGCCGGGCGTCGCCGCGCGCGCCAGCGCCAGGGCGGTGAGCGCCTGTCCGGCCGGCCAGCGGTCGGCCAGCGCGCCGTGATGCCAGCAGGCGGCCGCCGCCGCTTCGTGCGGCGGCAGGCCGGCGGCGAGCGCGGCCCCCGTCAGGCCCGCCAGCACGTCGCCCGTGCCGGCCGTGGCCAGCAGGGCGTTGCCGGTCGGGTTGACGTGCGGCGCGCAGCCCGGCGTGGCGACCACGCTGCCGGAGCCCTTGAGCAGCACCGTGCAGGCCAGGGCGCCTGCCAGTTCGCGGGCGTGGCGCAGGCGGTCGGCCTGCAGTTCCGCGGTGGAGCAGCCCGCCAGCCGCGCCGCCTCCAGCGGGTGCGGCGTCAGCACGGTCGGCTGGCCGCGATCGGCGCGGCGGGCGACGGCCTCGCGCAAGGCGGCGTCGGCGGCCAGCGCATTGAGCGCATCGGCGTCCAGCACCAGCGCGCGCGCCTGCTCGATCACTGCCGGCAGCACGGCACGCACCGCCTCGCCGCCGCCGCAGCCGCAGACCACGGCCTGGCGGTCGAGCGCCAGCGTGCCGGGCGCGCGGAACATCAGTTCGGGCTGCGCCATGTCCCAGCCCACCGGGGCGCCGGCAGGCGCCAGCAGGCCGACAAAGACGCGGCCGGCCCCGGCATGCAGCGCCGCCGTCGCGGCCAGCACGGCGGCACCGGCCATGCCCTCGGCGCCGCCCACCACCGCGACGTCGCCGTAGCTGCCCTTGTGCGAGGCGTGCGGGCGGGCGAGGGCGGACGGCCTGGCGCCGAGCAGCGCATCCGGCACGAGCGTATCGGGCGGCGCGCAGCCCAGGTCGTCGAACCAGACCTCGCCCGCCGCATCGCGGCCCTGCGCGGTGAACAGGCCGGGCTTGAGCGTCAGCAGGCTGAGGCAGAAGCGGGGCGCGCTGCCCACGACGGGTGCGGCATCCGCCGCGATCTGCCCGGTGTCGGCGTCCAGGCCGGAGGGCAGGTCCACGCTCAGCAGCGGCGCGGTCCCGGCGCGCAGGTGCTGCAGCCAGGCGGCCATCGTTCCCGCCGGCGCCCGCCGCGCGCCCAGGCCGAGCAAGGCGTCGATGGCGAGGTCGAAGTGCGCAGGCGGCGCATCGGCCAGCGTCACGCCGGCGGCGCGCAGGCGCTGCAGCGACGCGGCGGCGTCCTGCGGCAGCCGTGCCGCGTCGCCGGCGAAGGTGACGACGGGCATCCAGCCGCGCCGCGCCAGGTGCATCGCGGCCTCGAAGCCGTCGCCGCCGTTGTTGCCGGGCCCGCAGGCGATCCAGACGGTGCGGGCGTGCGGCGCGACGGCCATCGCCAGCCGCGCCACGGCCAGGCCGGCGCGTTGCATCAGGGCGTGCGGCGGCAGCGGCGCGGCGGCCAGGCTTTCGATGCGGCGCGAGGCCTCGACGCCGAAGAGGGGCACCGGGGCGGCGAGGTCGAGCGGTCGGATCGGGCGCATCGGCCGATTCTGCCGCGCGGGGGCGGCATCAGTCGCCGGAACGCAGCCGCTCCAGCCCCAGGCCTTCCAGGTCGATCTCCGCCGCGCGCCCGCCTACCATGTCGGCCAGCACGCGCGCGCTGCCGCACGACAGCGCCCAGCCGCTGGAGCCGTGGCCGAGGTTCAGCCACACGCCGGGCGCGCCGCTCGGGCCGATCACCGGCGGGCCGTCGGGCAGCATCGGGCGCGCGCCCTTCCACTGCTGCACGCCCGATTCGAGCTGCGCCGCGGCGGGGAACCAGTCGTGCAGCACCTTGTAGAGCGTCTGGACCGCGGCCGGATGCAGCTCGCCCGGCCGGCCGCCCAGCTCGGCGCTGCCGGCCACGCGCACGCGCAGGCCCATGCGCGAGATGGCGACCTTGAAGCGCTCGTCCATCACCGCGCTGCGCGGCCCGTTGAGCGGCTCGCGCAGCGCGGCGCTGAGCGAATAGCCGTACACCGGCGCCAGCGGCAGCTGCACGCCCAGCGGCGCCAGCAGCGCCGCGCTGGACACGCCGGCGCAGACGACCACCGCGTCGTACTCCAGCGCCGGCGAGCCGGCGGCCAGCGACAGCGAGCAGGGCGCCGCGCGCGAGAGCGGGGCGATGTCGCAGTCGAAGAAGAACTGCGTGCCCAGCGTCTCGGCCTCGCGCTTGAGCAGCATCGCGAACTGGCGGCAGTTGCCCACCTCGTCCTCGGGCAGGTGGATGGCGCCGGCCAGGTCGGTCTCGGCCGACAGGGCGGGCTCGATGCGCCGCGCCTCGTCGGCGTCGATCTCGCGGAACACCGCGCCGGCCTGGCGCAGCACCTCCAGGCCCGGCTGCACCAGTTTCTTCTCGCGCTTGCCGCGCAGCAGCACCAGGTAGCCGTCGCTGCGTTCGTAGACGAACTCGCGGTCGGCGACGATGCCGTGCAGCCGCTGGCGGCTGTAGAAGGCCAGGCGCTGCATCCGCGCGCGGTTGGCCAGGTAGGTCTCCAGGCGGCAGGCGCGCTGCCAGGCGCGCATGAAGCCGATGTCGCGCCCGCCGAGCGGCCAGCGCAGCTTGATGGCGCCGTGCGAGGACAGCAGCGAGCGCAGCACCTTCATGCGCATGCCGGGCGCCGCCCAGGGCGTGACGTAGCCGGGCGCGACGACGCCGGCGTTGGCGAAACTGGACTCCTCGGCCGCGGCGCTGCGGCGGTCGAAGACGTGGACCTCGTGGCCATCGCAGGCCAGCTCCCAGGCGGTGGTGACGCCGATGATCCCGGCGCCCACGATGGCGATTTTCATGAAGACAGCGGCAAGGGCAGGGCGCGGGGCGGACGCGCCGAAGCCCGCAAGGATAGTGGACGCGCGGCGGCCGGCCGGTCGCCGGCGGGCGCTATTTGAGCCGGCGTTGCACCAGCACCACCAGCGCCGTGGCCAGGGCCAGCAGGCCCAGGCCGCAGTACAGGTCCTCGCAGGCCATCAGCAGCGACTGCTGGTCGACCACGCGCGAGAGCTCGGCCAGGGCCGCGCCGTGGGCCTGCGCGGGCGCCATGCCGTGGGCGGCGAAGCCGGCCTGCAGCGTGTCCAGCCACTGGACGGCGGACGGGTTGGCGGCGTTCAGGCGGGCCGACAGGTCGCTGGCCGTGGCGAACTGCCGGTCCTGCAGCGCGATGGCCGCCACTGCGGTGGAGAAGGAGCCGGCCAGCTGCCGCATCAGGTTCTTGCTCTGGTAGCCATGGGCGAACTGCTCGTCGCCCAGGCTGCGGAAGGTCAGGCCCGCCACCGGCAGGATCATCAGCACGCCGAACAGGCCCTTGACCGCGACGCCCACCCACAGCGCGGCGGCCGGCGCGTCGGGCGGCAGCACGGCGAACAGCCAGGCCGTCAGCGCCAGGCCCAGCGCGCCGCCGACCACCAGCGGCTTCTTCCTCGTCATCCGCGCGCCGAAGCGGATGTACAGCCAGGCCATGCCCACGCTCACCGCGCCGGCGAAGCTGTTGAGCCGGCCGGTGGTGGCCAGCGGCAGGCCCAGGCTGCGCTCCGCGAAGATGGGGAACAGGTAGCCGCTGAAGTTCGTGAGGAAATAGTAGAGGAAGTACAGACCGAGCCCCGTGACGAAGGCCGGGTGGCGCAGCTCGCGCAGGCGCAGCAGCGGCTCGTCGTGGCGCCACTGGTGCAGCAGGAACGCGCCTGCCAGCGCGGCGCCGCCCAGCACCGCCAGCGTGAGCCGCGCCGGATGGGCGAACACCTCGTAGCGCGCCTCCGACAGCGCCCACTGCACGCAGCCGATGGCCGCGGCGAAGAACAGCAGCGGCCCGGCCGCCCAGCGCACCGGCGCGCCGCCGCGGCCGACGCCGTCGGGCAGCAGCGTCAGCACGCCCGCCAGCGCCAGCCCGGCCAGCGGCAGGATGGCCAGGAAGACCCATTGCCAGCCCCAGCCGTCCACCATCGCCGCTGCCAGGATCGGCGCCAGCGCGCCGGCCCCGAAGGCGCCGACCATGAAGCGCTTGGTGGCGTCGGGCCGGTCGGCCGGCGCGAACAGCATCTGCACCAGGATGCGGCTGCTGGTGAACAGCGCGCCGGCGCCCAGGCCCTGCACGGCGCGCGCCAGCGTCAGCCCGGCGATGCTGCCGGCCTGCGCGGCGGCCAGCGCACCGGCGATGAACAGCGCCAGCGCGCCGGCCAGGTAGCGCCGGTAGCCGAAGTGGCGCGACAGCCACTGCTGCATGGCGATCGTCAGCATGCTGGCCACGGCGTAGATGGCCTGTACCTGCGCGAACTCGCGCGGCCCGGCGTCGACGCCGCCCGCGATGTGGCTGGCGGCGAAGACGAACATGCCGTTCTCGAGGAAGTCGAGCCCGACCAGCAGGCCCAGCAGCAGCATCAGCAGGCGCTTGCGGTCAGCGTGGCGCAGCAGGGTCGCTGGACGCCCCTCCGTGCCTGGCACGGGAGCGGGCGCCTCCGGAACGGCCGGGCGGGGGCTCATGGCGCACCTTCCGACAGATGATCGTGCAGCCGGTGCAGCGCCTCGCCGGCCTGGCGCGTGCCGTCCTCGCCCAGCGGCGCCCAGGCGGCCAGGTAGGCCGCGTGCGCCAGCGGCGCCACCGCGGCCACCAGCGCGGCGCCGGCCTCGGTCTGGGCCAGGTGCAGGCTGCGCCGGTCGGCCGCGTCGGGCACCCGGCGCACCAGGCCGCGGGCCTCCAGGCCGTCCAGCAGCCGCGTGATCCGGGTGCGGCTGGCGTCCAGCGAGACCCCCAGGTCCGAAGGACGCAGCGGCTCGACGGCATCGTCGGCGATCAGCACCAGCGCGAGGTATTCGCGCATCGTCAGGCCTTGTGGCGCCAGGGCGGCGTCGATGCGCTGCTCCAGCAGCGACGCGGTGCGCAGCAGCATCCGGGAGGCGGTGACGGCGTCCCGCAGCGGCGCGGGACGGTCGGCGAGCAGGCGATGGAGGCGCGATTCCAGGGTCATGATTCCCTTTGGGATAATTTCAAATGAAATTATAACAAAAGGAAATTCTTTGATGAATTCGCGCCGATGGCCGGCGCCGCAGGCTTCGGGCGCTATTCTTTCTGCAGCAAGCTCTCGGCGTCCGCGGCGAGGGCGAGCACCGTGTCATCGCGCAGGGCGGCCTGCCACAGCATCAGGCCGGCCGGCAGTTCGCCCGGCGCCTGGCAGGGGATCGAGATCGCGCAGCCGTCCAGCATGTTCACCACCGAGGGGTTGCGCAGCAGCAGCGCATTGACGCGGAAGAAGGCCTCGTCGCGCTCCGCGCCCGGGGCGACCTCGGCGATGGGCGGCGCCAGGATCGGCACGGTGGGCGAGAGCAGCGCATCGTAGGGCGCCATCAGCGTCTGCATGCGCCCGATCCATGCGGCGCGCTCGCGCACCAGGTCCAGGTACTGCCAGGCCGTCATGGTGGCGCCCTTGAGGATGCGCTGCGCCACGCGCGGGTCGTAGCCGGCGCCGCTGCGCTCCAGCAGCAGGCGGTGCCAGGCGTAGCTTTCGGCGGCCGAGAAGCCGCCGGTGGCGTTGATGGCCGGCAGGTCGGCCAGCGGCGGCAGCACGATCTCGTCGATGCGGGCGCCGGCGGCACGCAGGCGCTGCAGGGCGCGTTCGAAGGCGCGGGCCACGCCGGCGTCCAGGCCGTCCTGGAACAGGTCCTTCACCACCGCCAGGCGGCGTTGGCCGAGCGATACCGGGTCGGGCTGCACGCGACGCGCCGACAGGATCTCGTGCGCCAGCACGGCGTCGCGCACCGAACGCGTCATCGCGCAGGCGGTGTCCAGCGTGGTCGACAGGGGCAGGGCACCTTCGGTGGGCACCAGGCGCGTCGTGCTCTTGAAGCCGACGATGCCGCACAGGGCGGCCGGGATGCGGATCGAGCCGCCCGTGTCGGAACCGAGGCCGACGAAGGCGGCGCCGGCGGCCACCGACACCGCCGCGCCGGAGGAGGAGCCGCCCGGGATGCGCGGCGTCGACGCATCCGCCGGGTTGGCCGGCGTGCCGTGGTGCGGGTTCACGCCGACGCCCGAGAAGGCGAATTCGGTCATGTTGGTGCGGCCGAGCAGCGCCCCGCCGGCGTCCAGCAGGCGCTGGACGGCCGGCGCGTGGCGCCCGGCGGCGGGCGCGTGGGCCAGCACCACCGAGCCGGCGGGCGTGGGCTCGCCGGCGACATCGAACAGGTCCTTGGCGGAGAACGCCAGGCCGCCCAGGGGCTGGCCGGGCGCCGCGGCGGCGGCCTGCCGGCGGGCCTCCTCGGCGTGCAGGGCCAGGAAGGCATGGGCGCAGGCGCCGGAGCGGGCGGCGTCTATCGCGCGTTCGATCTCGGCGGGGGCGCTGGTGCGGCCGGCGCGCAGGTCGGCGAGGGTGGCGGTCAGGTCGGCGGGGGTGGGCATGTCGGGGCAGCGTCGTGAGAGGGGGAAGGCGGGGCGAGGCTCCGCTCGAGAGGGGGCCCCATGCTATACTCGCCGGGTTTCGCTCCTGGCCGCTTTTCAAGGCGGTGCGAGGGCGGGACTCATCCGCGAACCAGCCCTTTCAAGGTGTTCGCCGCGCCGGATTCTGTCGCAGGGCAGCCGGTGCGCGAAAGCGGGCTGGATTCAAGACCTAACCTTTGGAGCAATTCAATGTCGACCAACATGCGCGAAATGCTGGAAGCCGGTGTCCATTTCGGCCACCAGACCCGCTTCTGGAACCCGAAGATGGCCCCCTACATCTTCGGCAGCCGCAACAAGATCCACATCATCAACCTGGAAAAGTCGCTTCCGATGTTCCAGGAAGCGCAGAAGTACGCCAAGCAACTGGCGTCCAACCGCGGCACCATCCTCTTCGTGGGCACCAAGCGCCAGGCGCGCGAGATCGTCGCCGAGGAAGCCCGCCGCGCCGGCATGCCCTACGTCGAGACCCGCTGGCTCGGCGGCATGCTGACCAACTTCAAGACGGTCAAGACCTCCATCAAGCGCCTGAAGGACATGAAGGCCCAGCAGGAGGCCGGCCTGGAAGGCCTGTCCAAGAAGGAACAGCTGACCTTCACCCGCGAGATCGAGAAGCTCGAGAAGGACATCGGCGGCATCCAGGACATGAACGCGCTGCCCGACGCCATCTTCGTGATCGACGTGGGCTTCCACAAGATCGCCGTGGCCGAGGCCAAGAAGCTGGGCATCCCGCTGATCGGCGTGGTGGACTCCAACCACTCGCCCGAGGGCATCGACTACGTGATCCCGGGCAATGACGACTCCTCCAAGGCCGTCACCCTGTACGCCCGCGGCATCGCCGACGCCGTCGTCGAGGGCCGCAACAACGCCATGTCCGACGTGGTCAAGGCCGCCGGCGAAGGCGAGGGCGACGAGTTCGTCGAGGTCGAGGAAGGCGCCTCGGCCTGAGTGCCGGCGCCAGCCTGAAGTGAAGGGGCTCGCTGCCCCTTTTTTTCATCCGAATCACGCAAGACAAGCATCCTGGAGAACATCCCAATGGCAGCAATCACCGCAAGCATGGTCGCCGAACTGCGCGCCAAGACCGACGCCCCCATGATGGAGTGCAAGAAGGCCCTGACCGAGGCCGACGGCAACATGGAGAAGGCCGAGGAACTGCTGCGCGTCAAGCTGGGCAACAAGGCCGGCAAGGCCGCCGCGCGCATCACCGCCGAAGGCGTGGTCGCCGCCTACATCGACGGCAAGAACGGCGCCATCGTCGAGGTCAACAGCGAGACCGACTTCGTCAGCAAGAACGACTCCTTCATCGCCATGGCGCAGGCCGCCGCCGAGCTGGTGGCCAAGAACGACCCGGCCGACCTGGCCGCCCTGGGCGCGCTCGCCTACAGCCAGGACGGCTTCGGCCCCACCCTGGAGGACGTGCGCAAGGGCCTGATCGGCAAGATCGGCGAGAACATGAGCTTCCGCCGCTTCAAGCGCTTCGCCTCGGACGCCAGGCTGGCCTCGTACCTGCACGGCACCCGCATCGGCGTGGTGGTCGAGTTCGAGGGCGACGACGTGGCCGCCAAGGACGTGGCGATGCATGTGGCCGCCATGAAGCCGGTGGCCCTGTCGGCTGCCGACGTGCCGGCCGAGCTGATCGAGAAGGAACGCGCCGTGGCCGCCGGCAAGGCCGAGGAAGACCGCAAGGCCGCCGAGGCGGCCGGCAAGAAGCCGCAGCCGGAGGACATCGTCGCCAAGCGCATCGAGGGCGGCGTGCAGAAGTTCCTCAAGGAAGTCTCGCTGTACAACCAGGCCTTCGTGAAGAACGACAAGCAGACCGTCGAGCAGATGCTCAAGGAAAAGGGCACCACCGTGAAGGGCTTCACCCTGTTCGTGGTGGGCGAGGGCATCGAGAAGAAGGTCGACGACTTCGCCGCCGAGGTGGCCGCCCAGGTGGCCGCCGCCAAGGGCGCCGCCTGAGCGTTCCCCGCCCCCGCGGCGCGGCCTGCCGGCCCGCCGCGGCTTCACCTCCCGACTTACACTCGCTTCCGCCAACTCCAGAGGACCATCCCCCCATGCCCGACACCCGCCCGGCCCACAAGCGCATCCTGCTCAAGCTGTCGGGCGAGGCGCTGATGGGAGACGATGCCTTCGGCATCAACCGGGCGACCATCGTGCGCATGGTCGAGGAGGTGGCCGAGGTGGTGAACCTGGGCGTGGAGGTGGCCGTCGTCATCGGCGGCGGCAACATCTTCCGCGGCGTGGCAGGCGGCTCGGTCGGCATGGACCGCGCCACCGCCGACTACATGGGCATGCTGGCCACGGTGATGAACTCGCTGGCGCTGGCCGACACCATGAACAAGCAGGGCCTCACCGCCCGCGTCATGTCGGCCATCGCCATCGACCAGGTGGTCGAGCCCTACGTGCGTCCCAAGGCGCTGCAGTACCTCGAGGAGGGCAAGGTGGTGGTCTTCGCGGCCGGCACCGGCAACCCCTTCTTCACCACCGATACCGCCGCCGCGCTGCGCGGCGCGGAGATCGGCGCGGAGCTGGTGCTCAAGGCCACCAAGGTGGACGGCGTCTACAGCGCCGACCCGAAGAAGGACCCTTCCGCCCAGCGCTACGTGCGCCTCAGCTTCGACGAGGCGATCGCCAAGAACCTCGGCATCATGGACGCCACGGCCTTCGCGCTGTGCCGCGACCAGAACCTGCCGATCAAGGTGTTCTCGATCTTCAAGCACGGCGCGCTCAAGCGCGTCGTGATGGGCGAGGACGAGGGCACGCTGGTGCATGCCCTGGAGACCCGATGACATGACCATTGCAGACATCCGCGAATCCACCGAAGGCAAGATGAAGCAATCCATCGCTGCCTTGCAGGGCAACCTGTCCCGCATCCGCACCGGCCGCGCCAACCCGGCGCTGCTGGACAGCATCCATGTCGAGTACTACGGCTCGCAGGTGCCGCTGTCGCAGGTGGCCAACGTGGCCCTGCTCGACGCCCGCACCATCAGCGTCCAGCCCTGGGAGAAGGGCATGGGCGCCAAGATCGAGAAGGCCATCCGCGAGAGCGACCTGGGCCTGAATCCCGCCAGCATGGGCGACCTGATCCGCGTGCCGATGCCGCCGATGAGCGAGGAGCGCCGCAAGGAGATGACCAAGCTGGCGCGCCACGAGGGCGAGAACGCCAAGGTCGCCACCCGCAACCTGCGCCGCGACGCCAACGAGGCGGTGAAGAAGCTGGTCAAGGACAAGCAGGCCTCGGAGGACGACCAGAAGCGCGCCGAGGCCGAGATCCAGAAGATGACCGACCGCTACATCGCGGAGATCGACAAGCTGGTGGCCGCCAAGGAAGCGGACATCATGGCCGTCTGAGGGCGCGGTTCCGGCGTCCTTCCCCCTTCTTGATTCGCCACGGCTCCATGAGCGCCCCCGGCATCCCGCACCACATCGCGATCGTGATGGACGGCAATGGCCGCTGGGCGACGCGCCGCTTCCTGCCGCGCGTGGCGGGCCACAAGCAGGGCGTGGATTCGCTGCGGCGCTGCGTGCGGGCCTGCGCCGCGCGGGGCGTCGGCGTGCTTACCGTCTTCGCGTTCTCGTCCGAGAACTGGAACCGTCCGCGCGACGAGGTGTCCGGCCTCATGGACCTGCTGGCCGGCGCGCTGGCGCGCGAGGTGCCGCGCCTGTCGGCCGACGGCGTCCGCCTGCACTTCGTGGGCGAGCGCTCCGGGCTGTCCGAGCGCATTGCGGCCGGCCTGGCCAAGGCCGAGCAGGAGACCGCGCGCAACGAGCGCATGGTCCTGAACGTGTGCTTCAACTACGGCGGGCGCTGGGACATTGCCCAGGCGGCCGCCAGCCTGGCCGCGCGCGGCGAGCCGCTGACCGAGGCCAACCTGCACCGCGCCATGGCGCTGGCCCACGTGCCGGACCCGGACCTCGTGATCCGCACCGGCGGCGAGCAGCGCCTGTCCAACTTCCTGCTCTGGCAGAGCGCGTATTCCGAACTGTTCTTCAGCGAGCGCCTGTGGCCCGAGTTCGACGAGGCCGCGCTCGACGAGGCCATCGCCGCCTTCGGCCGGCGCGAGCGCCGCTTCGGCCAGACCCCGGCCCAGGTGGCCGAGGCCGTCGAGCCGCCGGCGCAGCACGGCCAGTGGCAGTCGGCCTGAGCGCGCATGCTCAAGCAACGCATCATCACCGCGCTCGTCCTGCTGGCCGTCCTCCTGCCGGCGCTGTTCTATCCGTCTCCCGTTCCCTTCACCTGGGTCATGCTGGTGCTCATCGGCGCGGCCGGGTGGGAGTGGGGCCGCCTGAACGGCTATGGCGACCGCGTCTCGCTCTTCCTCGGCGCCGAAGCACTGGCGCTGTGCGGCCTGTCGTGGTGGCTCGGGCTGCTGGAGCGGCCCCTGCCGGTGCTGTGGGCCCTCTCCGGCGGCTGCTGGGTGCTGGCCGGCGCGGCGCTGCTGCGCGCCGGCCCCGAGGGCTGGCCGCGCATTGCCAAGGCCGTGCGGGTGACGGGCGGCCTGCTGGTGCTCTGGGTGGCCTGGCTGGCCGCGGTCCAGGCGCGGCGCATCGGCATCAACTTCCTGCTGTCGGCGCTGGTCCTCGTGTGGGTCGCCGACGTGTTCGCCTATTTCGCCGGCCGCGCCTTTGGCCTGCGCTTCACCAAGGTCAAGCTCGCGCCCTCCATCAGCCCCGGCAAGAGCTGGGAAGGCGTCTGGGGCGGCATGATCGGCGTGCTGGTGCTGGCCTTCGCCTGGGCGGCCGTGGACCGGGCCGTCGGCGCGGAGGTGCCCAGCCTCTATTCGCGCCTGGCCTCGCGCGGCGCGTGGCTGCTCGTGCTGGGCGCGCTGTTCATGGCCGTGATGAGCGTGGTGGGCGACCTGGTCGAGTCGCTGGTCAAGCGCAGCGTCGGCGCCAAGGACAGCAGCCAGCTGTTGCCGGGCCATGGCGGCGTGCTGGACCGGGTGGATGCTCTCTTGCCGACCCTGCCCCTGGCGATGATGCTGGCCACACTGTGATGCCCTCCCAGTCTTCTTCTGCTTCCCCCCGGCGCGTCACCGTGCTCGGCTCGACCGGCTCGGTGGGCGCGAACACGCTCGACGTGATCGCGCGCCACCCGGGCCGCTTCGAGGTGTTCGCGCTCTCGGCGTGCACCCGGGTGGACGAGCTCCTGGCGCAGTGCGCCCGCTTCCGTCCGCGCTTCGCGGCGATGGCCAGCCCGGCGCATGCCGCGCTGCTGGCGGACCGGCTGGCCGCCAACGGGTTGCCGACGCAGGTGCTGCTGGCGGACGACGCGCTCGAGACCATCGCGTCCGACGAGGACGTGGACATCGTGATGGCCGCCATCGTCGGCGCCGCGGGCCTGGCGCCCTGTCTGGCGGCCGCGCGCACCGGCAAGCGGCTGCTGCTGGCCAACAAGGAGGCGCTGGTCGTCGGCGGCGAGCTGTTCATGGAGACGGTGCGCCGCGGCGGCGCCACGCTGCTGCCCATCGACAGCGAGCACTCCGCGATCTTCCAGTGCCTCCCCGAAGACCGCGGCACCTGGCCGCAGCGCGTCGACCACGTGCTGCTGACCGCCTCCGGCGGGCCGTTCCGCACCCGCGACCCGGCCACGCTGGCCGGCATCACGCCGGAGCAGGCCTGCGCGCATCCCAATTTCTCGATGGGGCGCAAGATTTCTGTCGATTCGGCGACCATGATGAACAAGGCGCTGGAAGTCATCGAGGCCCGCTGGCTGTTCGACCTGGCGCCCGAGCAGGTGCGGGTGGTGATCCACCCGCAGCAGATCATCCATTCCATGGTGCAGTTCAACGATGCTTCCGTGATCGCGCAGCTGGGCACGCCCGACATGCGGGTGCCCATCGCCTGCGGGCTGGCCTGGCCGGAGCGCGTCGACAGCGGCGCCGACCGCCTGGACTTCTCCCGCCTGGCGGCGCTGACCTTCGAGGAGGCCGATGCCCGGCGCTTCCCGGGCCTGCACCTGTCGTGGCAGGCCCTGCGCTCGGCGCCCGGGACCACCGCCGTGCTCAACGCAGCGAACGAGGTGGCGGTGGAAGCCTTCCTGGCGCGCCGCCTGCGCTTCGACCACATCCACGCCGTGACGCTGGAAACTCTGGAGGCCGTTGCCCCCTCCAAGCCCTCGTCGCTGGCGGACCTGCTGGCCCTGGACGCCAGCGCGCGTGCCGCGGCCAACGCGGCCGCCCTGAGGCTCGCCGCCTGAGCCACCGTCGTCCGGGAGTCGCTGCATGCTCACCATCGTCGCCTTCGTCGCCGCCCTCGGCCTGCTGATCGCGGTGCACGAGTACGGGCACTACCGCGTGGCGGTGGCCTGCAACGTCAAGGTGATCCGCTTCTCCATCGGCTTCGGCCGCGCGCTGTGGCGGTGGAAGCCGCGGCGCCAGCGGCCGGGGCAGGACACCGAATTCGTCGTCGGCATCATGCCGCTCGGCGGCTACGTCAAGATGCTCGACGAGCGCGAGGCGCCGGTGGCCCCCGAGGAGCGCCACCGCGCCTTCAACACCCAGCCGCTGCGCTCGCGCGCCGCCATCGTGGCGGCCGGGCCGCTGGCCAACCTGCTGCTGGCCGTGCTGCTCTACAGCATCGTCAACTGGATCGGCGTGCAGGAACCCCGGGCGATCCTGGCGCAGCCGGTGGCCTCGTCACTGGCCGCCGAGGCGGGCCTGGAGGGCGGCGAGCTGGTGTCGCGCGCCGGCTTCGACGGCGACCTCGATCCCGTCGATTCCTTCGAGGACCTGCGCTGGCGCATCACCCGCGGTGCGCTCGACGGGCGCGACCTGACGCTGGAGGTCGCCAGCGAGGATGGCCGCCCTGCGCGCGAGATCGTGCTGCCGCTCAGCCGCATGGGCGCCAAGGACGCCGACCCCCAGATGTTCCGCCGGATCGGCCTGCTCGCGCCCTTCACCCGGCCGGAGATCGGCGAGATCCTGCAGGATGGCGCGGCCGGGCGTTCCGGCCTGCGCCAGGGCGACCTCGTGCTGGCCGTCGGCAGTACCGCCATCGTCGACGCCCAGCAGCTGCGCGAGCGCATCCGCGCCTCGGTCGACGGCGACGAGGGCCGGACCGAGGCATGGCGCATCGAACGCGGCGGACGGGCCCTGACGCTGGACGTGACGCCCGACGTGCGGGAAGAGGGCGGCCGCCGCATCGGCCGCATCGGCGCCTACGTCGGTGCGCCGCCGGAGATGGTCACCGTGCGCCAGGGCGCGGTCGACGGCCTGTGGCGCGGCGCGGTGAGGACCTGGGAGGTCTCGGCGCTGACGGTGCGCATGATGGGCAAGATGCTGATCGGCGAGGCCTCGATCCGCAACATCAGCGGCCCGCTCACCATCGCCGACTACGCCGGCAAGTCGGCCAGCCTGGGGCTGACCCAGTACCTGGTGTTCCTGGCCCTCATCAGCGTGAGCCTGGGCGTGCTCAACCTGATGCCTTTGCCGGTCCTCGATGGGGGGCACCTGATGTATTATCTTTGGGAGGCCCTGACCGGCAAGGGCGTCTCCGACGCCTGGATGGATCGGCTGCAGCGCGGAGGCGTTGCCCTGCTGCTGGTCATGATGTCGATCGCACTGTTCAACGACGTGAATCGGCTCTTTGGTTAACTCTTCTGCCGGCCCTGTCGCGCGCCGGTCCACTTCACAGATGAACAAACACTTCAGTCGCTTTCGCCTGCGTAGCGTGGCAGCGGTGGTTGCCAGCGCACTGGCGGCGACCGCAGCCTGGGCCGTCGAGCCCTTCACCGTGCGCGACATCCGGGTCGAAGGCCTGCAGCGCGTCGAGCCGGGCACCGTCTTCGCGTCCATCCCGCTGCGGGTGGGCGAGACCTACACGGACGACCGCGGCTCGGCAGCCATCCGCGCGCTGTTCGACCTCGGCCTGTTCAAGGACGTGCGCATCGACGTCAGCGGCAACGTGGTGGTCGTCATCGTGGAGGAGCGGCCGACCGTCGCCGACGTCGACTTCGTGGGCACGAAGGAGTTCGACAAGGAGAACCTGAAGAAGGCGCTGCGCGAGGTCGGCCTGGCCGACGGCCGGCCCTACGACAAGGCGCTGGCCGACCGGGCGGAGCAGGAACTCAAGCGCCAGTACATCTCGCGCAGCCTGTACAACGTCGAGGTCACGACCACCGTCACGCCCATCGAGCGCAACCGCGTCAACCTGACCTTCACCGTCACCGAGGGCGAGTCGGCGCGCATCAAGGACATCCGCATCGTCGGCAACCAGGCCTTCAGCGAGTCGACCCTGCTGAACCTGTTCGACCAGGACACGGGCGGCTGGCTCGCCTGGTACACCAAGTCCAACCAGTATTCGCGCACCAAGCTCAACGCCGATCTGGAGGCGCTGCGCTCCTACTACATCACGCGCGGCTACATGGATTTCCGCATCGACTCCACGCAGGTCGCGATCTCGCCCGACCGGCAGGACCTGTCGATCACCGTGAACGTGACCGAAGGACCGAAGTACGTGGTCTCCGGCGTGAAGCTCGAAGGCAACTACCTGGGCCGCGAGGACGAGTTCAAGGCGCTGGTCAAGATCCAGCCGGGCGAGCCCTACAACGGCGACGAGGTCACCGAGACGACCAAGGCGTTCAGCGACTACTTCTCCAGCTTCGGCTACGCCTTCGCGAAGGTGCAGACGCGGCCCGAGATCGACCGCCAGAACAGCCGCGTGACGCTGGTGCTGCAGGCCGAGCCCTCGCGCCGGGTGTACGTGCGGCGCGTGAACGTCGCGGGCAACGACAAGACGCGCGACGAGGTCATCCGCCGCGAATTCCGCCAGTTCGAGGCCTCGTGGTACGACGGCGACCGCATCAAGCTCTCGCGCGAGCGCGTCGACCGCCTGGGCTACTTCACCGAGGTGAATGTCGAGACGACCGAAGTGCCCGGCACGCCCGACCAGGTGGACCTGACCATCGCCGTGAAGGAAAAGCCGACGGGCACCCTGCAGCTGGGGGCGGGCTTCTCCAGTGCCGACAAGATCTCGCTGAACTTCGGCATCACACAGGAGAACGTGTTCGGCTCGGGCAACTACCTGGGCTTCAACGTCAACACCAGCAAGTACAACCGCACGATCTCGCTGACCACGACCGACCCGTACTTCACCAAGGACGGCATCTCGCGCACGATCAGCATCTTCCACCAGAGCACGACCCCGTACTACTCGCAGGACGGCGACTACACCCTGACCAGCCAGGGCGGGGCGATCCGCTTCGGCGTGCCGTTCAGCGAAGTGGACACGGTGTTCTTCGGCGTGGGCATCGAGCGGTTCAAGTTCCAGCCGCGCTCGTCGACCTTCCTGACCATGTCGCAGTGGTACGACCTGCTGGGCATCACCAACCTGGCCGAGTACTACCGCATCCTCTACCAGAACAGCGTGCCCAACGCGTACCTGCGCTACTTCGGATGCGAGTACGGCGGCACGACGCTGGCGCTCAACTGCTCGCGCGATTCGGTGTGGGGCATTCCGCTGACGGTGGGCTGGTCGCGCGACGACCGCGACAGCGCCCTGGTGCCCACCCGCGGCCGCCTGCAGCGCGCCAACCTCGAGGTGGGCGTCGGCGGCGACTACAAGTACGCCAAGGCGAGCTACCAGTACCAGCACTACATCCCGCTCAACAAGCAGTACACGCTGGCGCTCAACGCCGACGTGGGTGCGGCCAAGGCGTTCGGCGGCGAGGCCTACCCGATCTTCAAGAACTTCTATGCGGGCGGCCTGGGCTCCGTGCGGGGCTTCGAGCAGAACTCCCTGGGCCCGCGCGACTCGATCACGCAGGCCTCGCTGGGCGGCACCAAGAAGGCGGTGTTCAACATCGAGCTGTCGACGCCGTTCCCCGGCGCCGGCAACGACCGCACGCTGCGCCTGTACACCTTCCTCGACGCGGGCAACGTGTTCGGCGACAAGGACTGCCGCGTCACCGACACCCAGGCCCAGTGCGACCAGCGCTACAAGGCCGAACGCAAGTGGCGCGCCTCGGCGGGCCTGGGCATCAGCTGGATCTCGCCGCTGGGCCCGCTGCGCCTGGCCTATGCCGTGCCGCTGCGCAAGCAGGAGGAGGTGGTGGACCCCAACAACCCCTTCCTGCCGCTGATCCCGGGTGACCGGGTGCAACGTATCCAATTCCAGATCGGAACCTCCTTCTGATGAAGACATTTGCCCGATGGGCCGGCGCGCTGGTGGTGGCGTGCGTGAGCCTCACTTCCCTTGCCCAGGCCGACGAAAGCTTCCGCTTCGGCGTCGTCAACCCCGACCGCGTGATGCGCGAGGCGCCGGCCGCCAAGGCCGCGCAGGCGCGCCTCGAGCAGGAGTTCCTCAAGCGCGAGAAGGACCTGAAGGACCAGGAAGCCGCGCTGAAGGCCGCTTCGGACAAGCTCGAGCGCGATGCGCCCACGCTGCCGGAAGCCCAGCGCGCCGCGCGCCAGCGCCAGCTGATCGACCAGGACCGCGACTTCCAGCGCAAGCGCCGCGAGTTCCAGGAAGACCTGAACCTGCGCCGCAGCGAGGAACTGCAGAAGGTCTACGAGAGCGCCCAGCGTGCCATCAAGCAGGTGGCCGAGGCCGAGAAGTACGACGTGATCCTGCAGGACGCCGTGTACGTCAACCCCAGGCACGACATCACCGACAAGGTGATCAAGGCGCTGAACGCGTCGCAGGCCGGCAACGGCAAGTGACGCGCGGGCGGCGTGGCGCTGCGGCTGGATGAGATCGTCGCCGCCCTGGGCGGCGAACTGCACGGCGATGGCGGCCTCGTCATCGAGCGGCTGGCGCCCCTGGCGGCCGCCGGGCCGCAGGCGCTGAGCTTCCTCAGCCATCCGAAGTACCGCAAGGAGCTGTCGGCCTCGCAGGCCGGCTGCGTGATCGTCGCGCCGGCCCTGCGCGAGCTGGCCGCGCAGCGCGGTGCGCATATCGTCGCGGACGACCCCTACCTCTATTTCGCGCGCCTGACCCAGCTGTGGAAGGCCCGCCATGGCCGGCCGTCGCCGCCGGGCGTCCATCCGAGCGCCGTCGTCGAGGAGGGCGCGCAGGTCGACCCGAGCGCTTCCGTCGGCGCGCTGTGCGTGGTCGAGCGCGGCGCGCGCATCGGCGCCGGCACCGTGCTCAAGTCGCGCGTGACGGTGGGCGAGGACTGCGTGGTCGGCGAGCGCTGCCTGCTGCACCCGGGGGTGGTGATCGGCGCCGACGGCTTCGGCCTGGCGCCGCACCAGGGCACCTGGGTGAAGATCGAGCAGCTCGGCGCCGTGCGCATCGGCAACGACGTGGAGATCGGCGCCAACACCTGCATCGACCGCGGCGCGCTGGAGGACACGGTGATCGAGGACGGCGTCAAGCTCGACAACCTGATCCAGATCGGCCACAACGTGCGCGTCGGCCGCAACACGGCGATGGCCGGCTGCGTGGGCGTGGCCGGCAGCGCCGACATCGGCGCCGGCTGCACCATCGGCGGCGGCGCCATCGTGCTGGGCCACCTGAAGCTGGCCGACGGCGTGCACATCTCGGCCGCCACGGTGGTCACGCGCTCGATCCTCAAGCCGGGCCAGTACACCGGCGTGTTTCCCATCGACGACAATGCGGCCTGGGAGAGGAACGCGGCCACGCTCCGGCAGCTGCATTCCCTCAGAGAACGAATCAAGGCCCTCGAGAAATCGGTGGGCGCGAACGACGCTGCATCATGACGACGACCACGCTCGACATCCACCAGATCCTCAAGCTCCTGCCGCACCGCTACCCCTTCCTGCTGGTGGACCGCGTGCTGGACATGGAGAAGGGCAAGCGCATCACGGCGCTGAAGAACGTGACGATGAACGAGCCCTTCTTCAACGGCCACTTCCCGCACCGGCCGGTGATGCCGGGCGTGCTGATGCTCGAGGCGATGGCGCAGGCGGCCGCGCTGCTGTCCTTCAAGTCACTGGACATCGTGCCCGACGAGAACACCGTCTACTACTTCGCCGCCATCGACGGCGCGCGCTTCAAGCGGCCGGTGGAGCCGGGCGACCAGCTCACGCTGGAGGTCGAGATCGACCGCATGAAGGCCGGCATCTCCAGGTTCCACGGCCGCGCGCGCGTGGGCGAAGAGCTGGCCTGCGAGGCCGAGCTGATGTGCGCCATGCGCCGCATCGAAAGCAACTGAGAACCGCCGGCAGCGCATGACGCGGATCCATCCCACGGCGCTGGTCGATCCAGGCGCCGAACTCGACGCTTCGGTGCAGGTCGGCCCCTACGCGGTCATCGGGCCGAAGGTGCGCATCGGCGCCGGCTCGGTGGTGGGCGCGCATTGCGTCATCGAGGGCCGCACCACCATCGGCCGCGACAACCGCATCTTCCAGTTCGCCTCGCTCGGCGCCGTTCCGCAGGACAAGAAGTACGCCGGCGAGGACACCGCGCTGGAGATCGGCGACCGCAACGTCATCCGCGAGTTCTGCACCTTCAACCTCGGCACCGTGCAGGACGCCGGCGCCACCCGCGTCGGCGACGACAACTGGATCATGGCCTACGTGCACATCGCGCACGACTGCCAGGTCGGCAGCCAGACCACGATGGCCAACAACGTGACGCTGGCCGGCCACGTGCAGGTGGGCGACTGGGCCACCGTCGGCGGCCTGGCCGGCGTGCTGCAGCGCATGCGCATCGGCGCCCATGCCATGGTCGGCTTCGCCAGCCACATCAACAAGGACGTGCCGCCCTTCATGACGGTGGACGGCAACCCGCTGGCGGTGCGCGGCGTCAACCTCGTGGGCCTGCGCCGGCGGGACTTCTCCCCGGCGCGGCTGGCTGCCATCCGCGAGATGCACAAGCTGCTCTACCGCCAGGGCCGGACGCTGGAGGAGGCCCGCGCGGCCATCCAGGCGCTGGCGGACGAGACACCGGAGGCCGCCGGCGACGTGGCGCTGATGGACGGGTTCCTCGGCAGCAGCGCCAGCGGCATCGCGCGCTGATGAGCGCCGCCCGGTTGCTGCGGAGGCACCCGCGCCCGCAGTTCGAAGGACGGAGGGGCGCCGCATGACCGGCGAGGAGCGACGTTTCGCCCTGGTCGCGGGCGAGGCCTCCGGCGACCTGCTCGCCGGGCTGCTGCTCGACGGCCTGAAGGCGCGCTGGCCCGGCATGTCCGCGGTGGGCATCGGCGGGCCGCAGATGCTGGCGCGCGGCTTCGACAGCTGGTGGTCGCAGGAAAAACTGGCCGTGCGCGGCTACATCGAGGTGCTGCGCCACTACGCCGAGATCGCCGGCATCCGCCGGCAGCTCCGGGCGCGCCTGCTGCGGGAGTGGCCGCAGCTGTTCATCGGCGTGGATGCGCCCGACTTCAACCTCGAACTCGAAGCCGCGTTGCGCGGCCGGGGGATGAAGACGGTGCATTTCGTCTGTCCGTCCATCTGGGCCTGGCGGCCGGAGCGCATCGAGAAGATCCGCGCCGCGGCCGACCACGTGCTGTGCATCTTCCCCTTCGAGCCCGCGCTGCTGGAACAGCAGGGCGTGCAGGCCAGCTACGTGGGGCACCCGCTGGCCAACGTGATCCCGATGCAGCCGGACCGGGCCGCCGCGCGCCGGGCGCTGGGCCTGCCGGAGGAGGGCGCGGTCGTCGCGCTGCTGCCGGGCAGCCGGCGTTCCGAACTGCGCTACCTGGCGTCGCGCTTCTTTGCGGCGGCGGCGCTGATGCAGCGGGCGCAGCCGGCCATCACCTTCATCGCGCCGACCCTCCCGAGCCTGCGCGCGGAGGCCGAGCAGCTGCTGGCCGCCAGCGGGATGGCCGGCCGGGTGCGCCTGATCGACGGGCAGTCGCACGCCGCGCTGGCGGCCTGCGACGCGACGCTCATCGCCAGCGGCACGGCCACGCTGGAGGCGGCGCTGTTCAAGCGGCCGATGGTCATCGCCTACAACATGAACCGCATGTCGTGGCGGCTGATGCACCGCCAGCAGCTGCAGCCCTGGGTCGGCCTGCCGAACATCCTGTGCGGCGAGTTCGTGGTGCCCGAGCTGCTGCAGGATGCGGCCACGCCCGAGGCCCTGGCGGAGGCCACGCTGGCCTGGCTGCAGTCGCCGGACGAGGTCCGGGCGCTGGAGCGACAATTCACCGCGATGCACGAACAGCTGCGCCGCGACACGCCCACCCTGTGCGCCGATGCGATCCAGAAAGTTCTCGAACACTGATGGCTCCCAGGGTCAGGCCGCGCCCGGCCCGTCCCCGAAGGGGAGCAGGAAAGCCTGGGGCGGCCCGGCGCTTTCCTGGGAGCAGTCCCGCCTGGCCTGGGACGCGCCCGGCCTGCTGGCCGGCGTGGACGAGGCCGGCCGCGGCCCGCTGGCCGGCCCGGTGGTGGCGGCGGCCGTCATCCTCGACGACCAGCGTCCCATCCGGGGCCTGGCCGACTCCAAGACGCTCACCCCTCTGAAGCGCGAGCGGCTGCACGACGAGATCCTCGCCAAGGCCCTGTGCTGCTCCATCGCGCAGGCCAGCGTCGAGGAAATCGACACCCACAACATCCTGCAGGCCACGATGCTGGCGATGCGCCGCGCGGTCGACGGGCTGCGGCTGAGGCCCGCCAAGGTGCTGGTCGACGGCAACCGTCTGCCGGCGCTGGACGTGCTGGCCGAGGCCGTGGTCAAGGGCGATGCGCTGGTGAAGGCGATCTCGGCCGCCTCGATCCTGGCCAAGGTGCACCGCGACCGCCTGTGCCGGCAGCTCGACGAGGAATTTCCGCACTACGGCTTTGCCGCCCACAAGGGCTACGGCACGCCCGAGCACCTGGACGCGCTGCTGCGCCACGGCGCCTGCGTGCACCACCGGCGCTCGTTTTCGCCCGTGGCCGAGGCGCTGGCCCGGATGGCGGCCGACGGGGCGCATGGCACGGTGGTGGTGCAGACCGTGAGCGTGACGGCCACCGTCGTGCAGGCCGGGCGATGACCGCCACCGGCCCAATCCGCATCCAGTCGGCGGCCAACCCGCTGCTCAAGGAGGTGCGGCGCCTGCTGCGCGATCCCGGCGCCTGCCGCCGGCTCGGCCGCATCTGGGTCGAGGGCGACCACCTCTGCCGGGCCGCCCTGCAGCGCGGCGTGCAGCCGTCGGCGGCGCTTTTCTCGGCGTCCTTCTGGGACGCGGCCCAGGCGGACTGGCACGGCGCGGCGACCCGGATCATGGTCGTGGACGACGCGCTCTGGCCGGAGCTGAGCGCCCTGGAGTCGCCGGCGCCCATGGGCTTCGTCGTCGACCTGCCGCCCGCGCCGTCGGCGCAGGCGGGCGTTTCGACCGTGGTACTCGACCGCGTGCAGGACGCCGGCAACGTCGGTTCCATCCTGCGCAGCGCCGCCGCCTTCGGCTTCGGCCAGGTGCTGGCCCTGAAGGGTACGGCGGCGCTGTGGAGTCCCAAGGTGCTGCGTGCCGGCATGGGGGCGCACTTCGGCCTGCGGCTGATCGAGGGCGCCGCGCCGGCCGACGTGCTGGCGCTGGGTGTGCCGGCCGTGGCGACCAGCTCGCACCAGGGCGAGTGGCTGCATGCGGCGCGGCTCCCGCACCCGTGCGCCTGGCTGATGGGCCATGAAGGGCAGGGCGTCGGCGAGGAACTCCAGGCCCTGGCGGCGGCGCACATCCGCATCGCCCAGCCGGGCGGCGAGGAGTCGCTGAACGTGGCCGCGGCGGCGGCCATCTGCCTGCACGCCAGCGCGTCGCAAGCCCTGTTGCCAACGGGGTGAAGGTGCCTGCCGGGCTATAATCAAGGGCTTTCCCGCATACACCCCCGCCCACAGCGCGCACAAGCTACTTCACTCGACGAAAGCCGCAACCCCTTCGCCCGACCGCCGGGCACCTTGGGTTCGCTTTGGGCGTCATCCAGTTTCGGAGAACCCAGTGCTTTTGTCCCTCCAGGGCACCTTTCCCCGCGCCATCCTGGCCCTCGCCGACGGCACGGTCTTCCTCGGCACCTCCATCGGCGCCGGCGGCACCACGGTCGGCGAAGTGGTGTTCAACACCGCCATCACCGGCTACCAGGAAATCCTCACCGACCCGAGCTACTGCCAGCAGATCGTCACGCTGACGTATCCGCACATCGGCAACTACGGCGTCAACGAAGAGGACATCGAGGCCGACAAGGTCCAGGCCGCCGGCCTGATCATCAAGGACCTGCCGCTCATCGCCTCCAACTTCCGCGAGACGGCGACGCTGAGCGCGTACCTGGCGGCCAACGGCACGGTCGCCATCTCGGGCATCGACACCCGCAAGCTGACCCGCCACCTGCGCACCCACGGCGCGCAGAACGGCGCCATCGTCGGCCTGGCCGCGGGCGAGCAGCCGACGCAGGCGCGCATCGACGAGGCCATTGCCGCCGCCAAGGCGGCGCCCAGCATGGCCGGGCTGGACCTGGCCAAGGTGGTGTCCACGCGCCAGGCCTACGAGTGGACGCAGACGGAATGGAAGCTCGGCGCCGGCTACGGCGTGCAGATCACGCCGCGCTTCCACGTCGTCGCCTACGACTTCGGCGTCAAGAAGAACATCCTGCGCATGCTGGCCCAGCGCGGCGCACGCATCACGGTGGTGCCGGCGCAGACGCCGGCGGCCGACGTGCTCCGGCTCAAGCCGGACGGCGTGTTCCTCTCCAACGGCCCCGGCGACCCGGAGCCCTGCGACTACGCCATCGAGGCCACGCGCACGCTGGTGGCCACGGGCATCCCGGTGTTCGGCATCTGCCTGGGCCACCAGATCATGGCGCTGGCCGCGGGCGCGCAGACCTTCAAGATGGACAACAGCCACCACGGCGCCAACCATCCCGTGAAGGACCTGGACACCGGCCGCGTCAGCATCACCAGCCAGAACCACGGCTTCGCCGTGCAGACCGAATCGCTGCCGGCGACGCTGCGCGCCACGCACGTCAGCCTGTTCGACAACACGCTGCAGGGCCTGGAGTTCAGGGACAAGCCGGCCTTCTGCTTCCAGGGCCATCCGGAGGCCTCGCCCGGCCCGCACGACATCGGCTACCTGTTCGACCGCTTCGCCGCGCTCATCGAGAAACACAAGGCAGAGCAACAACAAAAGGCGGAGGCGGTGAATGCCTAAGCGCACAGACATCCAGAGCATCCTCATCATCGGCGCCGGCCCCATCGTCATCGGCCAGGCCTGCGAGTTCGACTACTCCGGCGTGCAGGCCTGCAAGGCGCTGCGCGAGGAGGGCTACAAGGTCATCCTGATCAACAGCAACCCCGCGACGATCATGACCGACCCGG
>Ga0222420_100281_pt1 | contig 41107 bp, 45 predicted proteins | sample 3A2ome_FD_182470 | JGI IMG/M metagenome (GOLD analysis project Ga0222420, IMG submission 182470) | Enriched microbial communities from leaf-cutter ant dump, University of Wisconsin, Madison, United States - 3A200A (version 2) | ecosystem: Environmental > Terrestrial > Nest > Insects nest > Nest...
TCCGACGCGCAAATTGACCATCGGCGCGGCGAACAGGATCACCGCCGACGAGGCGCGCAAGCTGGCCCGCAAATATGCGGCTCAGGTTGCCAACGGCGAAGATCCGGCGATGACCAAAGCCCAACACCGCGACGCGCCTACCGTGATCGAGCTTTTCGGCGAATGGATGGAAGAGCAAGCCGAGAAAGGGAAGCACAAGCCCGCAACGACAAACTTATACAGCTCGTTGCTGAAGAACCAGATAACGCCGGCGTTTGGGTCGAAGAAGTCTCTTGATCTCACCCGAAAGGACATCGCCACATGGCATCGGAGCTTTTCGGGGAAGAAGGCGACAGCAAATCGTGTGGTGACGACGCTTGCCGCCATGTACAGTTGGGCGACGGTAGAGGGCAAAATCCCGGCTCACAATCCCGCAGTCACCATCACGCTCTACCCGGAAAAGGGTAAGGAGCGGTTCCTGACCGCCGAAGAGTATAAGCGGCTCGCAGATACGATCGACGAGGCGGAGAGCGTGGGGCTGCGATGGGACCCTAATGCCGACGGCAAAACCAAGCACGCGCCGAAGGAGGAAAACCGATATGTGAAGGTCAGCCCTTATGTGATCGCGGCGATACGCCTCTTCCTCCTGACTGGCGCCCGCCTCCGCGAAATCCTCAATTTGCGTTGGGAGGACTACGACGCCGACCGGGGTATTCTCACAATTCCAGACGGGAAGACAGGCAAGCAGACTATCGTGCTGAGCAGCGCGGCGGTGGAAGTAATCGAGGGGCTCGACAAGAGCGGCAAATTCATCATTGCCGGGCGGTATCCAGATATTCCGCGACGGGACATCAAGCGCCCGTGGGAGCGCATTCGGGAATACGCCGGGCTTCATGGCCTCCGCGTTCACGATCTCCGCCACAGCTTCGCAAGCGTCGGCGTTGGCGTCGGGCTTGGCCTTCCGATCGTCGGCAAGCTGCTCGGTCACAAGAAGGCATCCACCACGGCGAAATACGCGCACCTGGACACTGAACCGCAGCGGCGCGTTGCTGATGTGATCGGCGAACGGATAACGGCGGCAATGGCGCGCGGCACCGGCAGCAACATGTTCGGCCGCGGCGCCGTTGTCGAGAAGGAGGGCGATGCACATGAGCGATGAGCGCCGCCCCGATATTGCTACGCTGAAGGACAGGCGCTGGACCTTATGCCGAGCATTGGCGTGGATCGTCACCCGAGATATTGAAAAGGTCCGGGAGTTGGCGACGGACGCTGAACTGGTCAGCTTGTTCATGTGTGTCGCGTTCTGGCGAGATGATGGCGTGCCGCTTCATTCGGAGCCGAATGCAGCTTGGGCGCTCTTAGCGAAACGCATTGCCGCGGGCGAAGTTGAAGCCCATGGCCGCGCCTTTGAGAACAACCTGAAAATCGGCAAGCGCGAACCGATCGGATCTGTGGCGGACGGTTTCGCCTTGGGCGACCTGTACTCGGAGATACTGGCCTTTCCTGGTGCCAACCTCGAAGACAAACACTCTTCGGCGCGAATTGTTGACATCGTCGTCCGTGTCCGAGACTTGGGACCTCTGGAACCAGATTGCAGACTTCTTCAACCACGGCCATCCGACAACCGGAAGACTTGGCGCTCTCGATGCGTGGGGTGTCCGCTCTGCGGTGACGGCCTACGGCGGACTCAAGTTGAAATCCGATCTCACCGGCGGTTACGTCGCAAAGAGGAACCGCCGAAAGCGGGTCGATACGATCCATCCATGGGACAAAAACGTCTACGACCATCTATGCGATGCGGAAGATCTGCAAAAATCATTCCCACGATATGCGGACTTCCACCGCGGCGCTCTTGCCGGGATCTTGATTTACGAAACGGTCTATAGACCGCTCGCCGCTTTTGACGAAATGTATCGTGACGCGGCGAGGCATCCTCGTCTCAAAAGCCTGCGTGGCAAGAGGCTGGCAGACCGGATCGACGAGCTTTTTGGCTTCGAAGCGGTCGTCAACAAGATCATCACCAAGCGGGATCTTAGAAATTCGGGGCTCAAAGAAGCCGATTTTATTCCAAACGCCACGGCGTGATCCTGCTGCTTCCGTCATCGACATCACCAGGAGACGACCACATGCGCCTGTGCATCAAACATCCCGAGCGACTGACCATCCGTGAGGCGGCCGCGCGGTCCGGCCTATCGCCGAACGCGCTTCAGGCCGCGATCGACGCGAACCGCAACACCTTTGTGAGGTCAGCGGCCGCCGGAGCTCAGTATGAAGGGAGCCGGTGATGACTGACCGGGCGCAACGCGCACAGTGCGGCATTATCTAGTGTTACCTTGCGGGGTAACACGAATAGAAAACCCCGCCGAGGCGGGGTCTAATTAGGAAATCTCGGTATTGTTATCGCGCAAACCCTGGATCCCCATGGTTTTCGTCTCCGCGATAGGAGAGCGCCTTCGCCCTCTGTTCTTCCGTAAGGCCGGCAAAGAAACCAACTGCGGGGCGCGGCTTTCCGTAGACCGGTTCAGGGGTCTCAAGTATGCGCTCAATGCGTATTTTACGCGAGATGGCTGTTGTAAACTTCTTGACGGCTAACATTTCTAAATCCTCTTCGTGCAGAAAGCAGGACCTTTTCGAGGACGGACGACTTCGAACCCATACGTAGTCTCATACAGATTAATGAGATGTTCGTTAAGAGGTTCCAATTTCAAATCTCGTTTACCTCGCCTTTGACCATAATTCGCCGCGGCTTCAAGCGCAATGAGAATTCTGCGACCTTTAAGCGGGCAGTTAACGTCGGGCGAGCCTTCGACAAAACGGAGGACGACGCTTTGGCCCGTTGTTGTGGCGATTGCAAGGCCGCAGAGCGTTTCGTCAACCCATATCGCGAACTTGAATGCATCCACGTCACGATAGGCTTGATGAAGCGCATGCCAGTCCCATGTGGACGCCCCCCACTGGGCGTCGCAGGCTTCTAGCGCTTTCCGGGTTATTTCCGAGACGCGAAAGTTTACTCCAATATGGGGTCGCAAATTTTCGCCGCAAGCCATAGACGCATCGTGTCTGGCTTGCACACATCGCGCCCTATATGTTTCGACAGAACTCAAATGTACGCCCCGCAGTCAGGCCGCCGCCAACAACGGTTACGCCACATGCTTCTTATCACGTTGTAAGGAGAGCCATTAATCCACAACTGGCACTTGTTCAAGAGTGCTCAGATTTGTGTCGGGAATGCTCTTTTGCGGGTCATAAAGTGCTACTGTTGACATCAATGCCAATCCTTGGACGGCAGCGCCCAATAAATATCCGCAGTGACTGTCTGGACGAGTTGAGTGGGGTCGGCTTGGCATCTGGCTATCACCATCTTGGCGATATGCCCGTGCCCGCCGGCGAGTAGCGTCGAGGGATCTTTGTATCTCTTGTTCGCCGAGATGTAGAGGTAGTTTGCTCCCGAAACGAAACCTGTCACCCACTCCGCCACGGTCTCGGCGTAGTAGACATTTCGGATAACCCGCTCCATCACCACGTAGCAGCTCTGCATTCCCAGGCCGCCGGCGTTGACTTGTTGAGGGTAGGCGGGTCTGAGCGAGATCGCGACGAGAAATGCCGCCAGCAACGCCCTGAGAGTTCTTGAAGTCAAAGCCCGCCCTTTCAATCAGTTGTGCGACTGGTGGAAAATAGCAGACAGCAGAGCGCGTTGCGCGGTATAACTGCGGGACCGTGCGAGGCAGAGAGCACGGGACGCCTGCCATCAAATGGACGTGCTTCCCCGGTGCTTCCCCAAGCGTGAGTACACCTTCGCGCCCCGAGCGGATCGGCAGCTAATTATCTGATACTAATGCGGAAATTTGGTGGAGCTAAGCGGGATCGAACCGCTGACCTCTTGCATGCCATGCAAGCGCTCTCCCAGCTGAGCTATAGCCCCATAAGGGTCCGGCAAGGCCGGTTTCCGGGAACCGAAGCGGCGTTGCCGTTCGGTGTGGCGGCTTATTACTTGCCGTCTTGGAAGATGGCAAGCCGAAAAATGAAATCCGGCCGATTTTTTTGAAACCGGCCGGATTATCAAGGTCTTAGGCTTCGTCTTCGTCGCCGGTGACGCCGATGAGGTCGCTCATGTCGTCGTTGTCGTCGTCTTCGTCCTGTTCCAGGAACGTATCGTCGTCGTCGCCGTCGATCTCCACGTCGTCGTCGCCGAGGTCCGGCAGGTCGTCGCCGCCGGATGCGTCCTCGTCGGCATCCTCCAGCGAGACGAGCTCGACTTCCGTGTTCTCCGTATCGACTTCGTTGACGTCCTCGTCCTCATCCTTCTCGAGCACGGCCGCCGCGGAGGTCTCCTCGAAGAAGGAGAGCGGATAGGACTTGCCCGTATAGGGGGAAACGATCGGATCGCGGTTCAGGTCGTAGAACTTCTTGCCCGTTTCCGGGTCGATGCGTTTGGTTCCGAGTTCCGGTTTTGCCACTGTCAAAGCCTCTCAGGTGCCGTCTTCTTCCGGCGGGGCCGGGGTTCCGGCGCGTTGAAGGGGAAATTGATTAGCCGGTCCCCTTAATCGTCTTGCGCAATCCTGTCAAAGCCTAACTTGAGGCGGCAACGGCAGGGCCCTTCGCGGCGATTGTTTTTCGCCGGGAGGATGACGCTTTAAATCGTTTGTGATAGCAAGCCGGCGATCTCCCCGGAGCGCCCGGCGGAGAGCTGCCATATAAGGAAGACGCCCATGTCGCACGGCGCAAGCAGCCGGCCCGCAACCGCCCGCAAATCCTCCGGCCTTTCCGGAACCGTCCGCATTCCCGGCGACAAGTCGATCTCCCACCGCTCCTTCATGTTCGGCGGCCTTGCGAGCGGTGAGACGCGGATTACGGGCCTGCTCGAGGGCGAGGACGTCATCAACACGGGCAAGGCCATGCAGGCCATGGGCGCTAAGATCCGCAAGGACGGCGACACCTGGATCATCGACGGCGTCGGCAACGGCGCGCTGCTCGCGCCCGAAGCCCCGCTCGACTTCGGCAATGCCGGCACCGGCTGCCGGCTCACCATGGGCCTCGTCGGCGTCTACGATTTCGATTCCACCTTCATCGGCGATGCCTCGCTGACCAAGCGCCCGATGGGCCGCGTGCTCAATCCCTTGCGCGAAATGGGCGTGCAGGTGAAGTCCGCCGACGGCGACCGCCTGCCGGTGACGCTGCACGGGCCGAAGAGCCCGACGCCGATCACCTACCGCGTGCCGATGGCCTCCGCGCAGGTGAAGTCCGCCGTCCTCCTCGCCGGCCTCAACACGCCGGGCATCACGACGGTCATCGAGCCGGTGATGACGCGCGACCATACCGAAAAGATGCTGCAGGGCTTCGGCGCGAACCTGACGGTCGAGACGGATGCGGACGGCGTGCGCACGATCCGCCTCGAAGGCCGCGGCAAGCTCATCGGCCAGGTGATCGACGTGCCGGGCGATCCGTCCTCGACGGCCTTCCCGCTGGTCGCCGCGCTCCTCGTTCCGGGCTCGGACGTCACCATCCTCAACGTGCTGATGAACCCGACGCGCACCGGCCTCATCCTGACGCTTCAGGAAATGGGCGCGGATATCGAGGTCATGAACCCGCGCCTTGCCGGCGGCGAGGACGTGGCGGACCTGCGCGTGCGCTCCTCGTCCCTCAAGGGCGTCACGGTGCCGGAAGACCGCGCGCCGTCGATGATCGACGAGTATCCGGTTCTCGCCGTCGCCGCCGCCTTCGCGGAAGGCACGACGGTGATGAACGGCCTCGAGGAGCTGCGCGTCAAGGAAAGCGACCGCCTTGCGGCCGTCGCCACCGGCCTCAAGCTCAACGGCGTCGATTGCGATGAGGGCGAAGCCTCGCTCGTCGTGCGCGGCCGCCCGGACGGCAAGGGCCTCGGCAATGCGTCGGGCGCGGCTGTGGCCACCCATCTCGACCACCGCATCGCCATGAGCTTCCTCGTCATGGGCCTCGTCTCGGAAAACCCGGTGACGGTGGACGACGCGACGATGATCGCGACCAGCTTCCCGGAATTCATGGACCTCATGGCCGGGCTCGGCGCGAAGATCGAACTGCACGAGGCAAGCGCCCGATGACCTTCACGATCGCCATCGACGGACCCGCTGCTGCCGGCAAGGGCACGCTCTCGCGCCGCATCGCGGAAGTCTATGGCTTTCATCATCTCGATACGGGCCTGACCTACCGGGCGACGGCCAAGGCCCTTCTCGACCGCGGCCTGCCGCTCGACGACGAGGCGGTCGCCGCGGAGGTCGCCCGCAATCTCGATCTTGCCGGGCTCGACCGTTCCGTGCTGTCGGCCCACGGCATCGGCGAGGCGGCCTCGAAGATCGCGGTCATGCCCTCGGTGCGCCGGGCGCTGGTGGAGGCGCAGCGCGGTTTTGCCGCGCGCGAGCCGGGCACGGTGCTGGATGGGCGTGACATCGGCACGGTCGTCTGCCCGGATGCGCCGGTGAAGCTCTACGTCACGGCCTCGGCCGAGGTGCGCGCGAAGCGCCGCCACGACGAAATCATCGCCGGCGGCGGTATGGCCGATTTCGATACGATCCTCGACGATATCCGCCGCCGCGACGAGCGCGACATGGGCCGGGCGGACAGTCCGTTGAAGCCTGCGGACGATGCGTACTTGCTCGATACCTCGGAAATGAGTATAGAGGCGGCGTTTTCCGCGGCAAAGTCGTTCATCGACGCTGCCCTTAAACAATAGAACAAGGCCTGTCCCCGCGCCGGATTTGCTGCCCACGAGGTAGCGGACATCGCCTCGTTCATCACCAACGCTAACCCCCGGCGCCCGTGCCCATAGGCACATCAGGAGTTTCAATGTCTCAAGCAAACCCCACGCGCGAAGATTTCGCAGCCCTTCTGCAGGAATCCTTCGCCGCCAACGATCTCGCCGAAGGCTATGTTGCCAAGGGCATCGTTACCGCGATCGAAAAGGACGTCGCCATCGTCGACGTCGGCCTCAAGGTTGAAGGTCGCGTTCCGCTGAAGGAATTCGGCGCCAAGTCCAAGGACGGCACGCTGAAGGTCGGCGACGAAGTCGAAGTCTACGTCGAGCGCATCGAAAACGCGCTTGGTGAAGCCGTTCTGTCGCGCGAAAAGGCTCGCCGCGAAGAAAGCTGGGCCAAGCTCGAAGTCAAGTTCGAAGCCGGCGAGCGCGTCGAAGGCGTCATCTTCAACCAGGTCAAGGGTGGCTTCACCGTCGATCTCGACGGCGCCGTCGCCTTCCTGCCGCGTTCGCAGGTCGACATCCGTCCGATCCGCGACGTCACGCCGCTCATGCACAACCCGCAGCCCTTCGAAATCCTCAAGATGGACAAGCGCCGCGGCAACATCGTCGTTTCGCGCCGCACGGTTCTCGAAGAATCGCGCGCCGAGCAGCGTTCTGAAATCGTCCAGAACCTCGAAGAAGGCCAGGTCGTCGACGGCGTCGTCAAGAACATCACCGATTACGGTGCGTTCGTCGACCTCGGCGGCATCGACGGCCTGCTGCACGTCACCGACATGGCCTGGCGCCGCGTCAACCATCCGTCGGAGATCCTGTCCATCGGCCAGCAGGTCAAGGTCCAGATCATCCGCATCAACCAGGAAACCCACCGCATCTCGCTCGGCATGAAGCAGCTCGAGTCGGATCCGTGGGATGGCATCGGCACGAAGTACCCGGTCGGCAAGAAGATCTCCGGCACCGTCACGAACATCACCGACTACGGTGCGTTCGTCGAACTGGAACCGGGCATCGAAGGCCTGATCCACATCTCCGAAATGTCCTGGACGAAGAAGAACGTACACCCCGGCAAGATCCTGTCCACGAGCCAGGAAGTCGACGTCGTCGTTCTCGAAGTCGACCCGACGAAGCGCCGCATCTCGCTCGGTCTCAAGCAGACCCTCGAGAACCCGTGGCAGGCCTTCGCGCACAGCCACCCGGCCGGCACGGAAGTCGAAGGCGAAGTCAAGAACAAGACCGAGTTCGGCCTGTTCATCGGCCTCGAAGGCGACGTGGACGGCATGGTGCACCTCTCCGACCTCGACTGGAACCGTCCGGGCGAGCAGGTCATCGAGGAATACAACAAGGGCGACGTCGTCAAGGCTGTCGTTCTCGATGTGGACGTCGACAAGGAGCGCATCTCGCTCGGCATCAAGCAGCTCGGCCGCGACGCGGTCGGCGAAGCTGCAGCTTCGGGTGACCTGCGCAAGAACGCCGTCGTTTCGGCTGAAGTCATCGCGGTCAACGATGGCGGCATCGAAGTGAAGCTCGTCAACCACGAGGACATCACCGCGTTCATCCGTCGCGGCGACCTGTCGCGTGACCGTGACGAGCAGCGTCCGGAGCGTTTCTCGGTCGGCCAGACCGTCGACGCCCGCGTGCTGAACTTCTCGAAGAAGGATCGCAAGATCCAGCTTTCGATCAAGGCGCTGGAAATCGCCGAAGAGAAGGAAGCCGTCGCACAGTTCGGTTCGTCCGACTCGGGCGCTTCGCTCGGCGACATCCTCGGCGCGGCTCTGAAGAACCGCAACAACGCCGAGTAAGCCTTCGCTTATGAAATGAAGAAGCCCGCGGAGAGCGATCTCCGCGGGCTTTTTCTTTGGTGGTGTAAATCAGGTCCAGTAGTCGCCGAGCTTCTGGTAGAAGGCGAGACCGGGCTCGATGACGCCGACCATCTCCGCCGTCTTCTCGCGCCGGCGCGCCATGTCGGCGCTTTCCGGTTCCGCCTCGGTGGCGGCCTCCCCGTCCGCTTCCTCGCCGGAGGCTTCGCCGTTTTCCCCTTCGCCGCCGTCCTCGCCGTCCTCCTCATCCTCGGACGCCTTTGCCGCGTCCTTCCACTCGAGGTCTTCTTCGGCCGGCAGGTAGGGTACGAAGGCGAGCGGAACGCCTTCGCGCAGCACAGCGGCCGGAACCATGCGGTCGGGCAGGGCGTCGGACACGGCAACGGGCTGGGCGGCCTCGCGGGCCTGCGCGGCGGGCAGGGGCTCGTTCGTCTCGGCAGGCGCCTGCGCGGCCGCCGGCTGCGCTTGGCCTGCTCTCGCCTTGCCCGCTTCGGGCGTGCCGTCCGGATCGGCGGCGCCTTCCGTCTGCTCGCGGACGATCGCGGCGATCTCCTGCTCGGTTGCCGCATCGAAGGGCCGCTCCAGCAGGGCGCGCAGGAAGGTCGCTTCCTCCGGCGAGAGGTTTTCGACGAGATGGGCGACCGCTTGCATCAGGAGAGCCGGCGGCAGGTCGCGCGTCACGGCCTGCATGACGCTGCGGGCCAGCGCCTGCCCGGTGCCATTGGCGGTGTCCGCCCGGCCGGGCATGCCCTCCCGTTTTACGGCAGGTGTTTCCAGTTCCTCGGCGCTGCCGTTGTGGCGAAGGGCGGCGGCCGAGGCCTCCACCGGCTGATCATCGGTCGCGGCAGCGGGAAGCGGCATCCGGGCTTCGCCCCGCGCCGCTTCGGCAGGCAGCCGCGTTGCCGCGGCCGGCGTCTCGTGATCCGCCGTGAAGGCACTCGCCTGGCCGGAAAGGGGGCGCGGCCTTGCGCCGCCGTCGGTATCGAAGAGGCGTTTCAGGGCGACCTGCAGGAGGCGTGCGTCGGTGACGACGGGGAGCGCCTGTGCCGGCTGCTGCTGGCCGTTGCGGCTGACGACGACGGCGAGCTGCTGGGCGGTGAGGCCGAGCGGCTTCGTCTGGTTTGCGGCCGCGCCTGCGGGGCTTTCGCCGAGGCCGAGGCTTGCGGAGAGCAGCGTTGCGAGTTTCTGCGCTTCCGGCCCGTTGGGATTGCGCACGATCTCGACGAGGCTGCGCGTCGGCATCGCGGAAAGCACGGTGCCGACCAGCTTCTCGACGCCGGGGCGAAGGTCCGCCGGCAGCTTGGCGATGAGCTCGGAGAGCTTCTGGCCGGCTTCGCCCTCGCGCCCCGGCATGGTCTTCAGCATCGCCAGCAGCGTCTCGACGAGGTCGCGGCCGGGATTAGCCTCGGCCATGGGCGGCATATGCTTGAGCATGGTTTCGAGGAGGCGAAGAAGCACTTCGGCGCGAAGGTTGGCAAGCGCGGCGGCGGTGGGCTGCGCCCGGGCGGCGGCATCGACCGCCGTGCCCGCCGATAGGGCGGGGGAGGGCTCCGATACCCCGGTCGTTGGTGCCACGCGTGGCAGCATGACTGCCTCCTGTTCGTCCCGGCCGATGCCCGTGTCGCAAGGCCTGCCAATGTTCCATCGTCTGTCGGATGGCGCATCATGCGCGACGCTGCGAGGTCATGAGCTTTCGGCCCGGCCTACCGGGCGATCATGCGGGCGGCGGCGGAAAGACCGGCGAACACTGGACCGCGACCCATGCCGGACGGAAGACCATGAGGCTCCCGGGCGGCGTCTTGCGTTCACAAATGCCAGTTTATGGTTAACGAAATGCTAACGGGGGCTCGCGCGAACGGCCCGCCGATTTGCCGGTGGACGGGCCTTGCCCCTTATGCTCACCTCGCGTAAATCTTGCCGGCACTCTCGGCCGCGGGTCTCCGGCCGCGGCTGCGGCGGAGACCTAGCGATGAACCTGACGAACCTCATCCTCAATACAGACAGCTACAAGTTCAGCCACTACCTGCAATATCCGCCGGAAACGTGTGCCATCTCCTCCTATGTCGAGGCGCGCGGCCATTCCGATCATGCGGAGGTGGTGTTCTTCGGCCTCCAGATGTTCCTGAAGGAGTATATGTCGAAGCCGGTGACGCTGGCGGATATCGACGAGGCGGAGGCCATCGTCACGGCGCACGGCCTGCCGTTCAACCGCGAAGGCTGGACGCATATCGTCAAAAAGCACGGCGGCTTCCTGCCGCTCCTCATCGAGGCGTTGCCGGAGGGAACGCTGGTGCGCCGCGGTGTGCCCGTCGTGCAGGTCGTCAACACCGATCCCGCCTGCTTCTGGCTGACCTCCTATATCGAGACGGCGCTGCTGCGCGCGATCTGGTATCCGAGCACCGTCGCCTCCAATTCGCGGAAAGTGAAGCAGATCATCCAGCCGATCCTGGAAAAGACCTGCGACGATCCGGCCGCCGTCCTGCCGTTCCGCCTCCACGACTTCGGTTCCCGCGGCACGACGAGCCTCGAGCAGGCCGGCATCGGCGGTGCGGCGCATCTCGTCAACTTCATGGGCACGGACACGGTGACGGGCGTGCTCTATGCCCGCCGCTACTACGGCGCCGAGATGGCGGGTTTTTCCATTCCCGCCTCCGAGCACTCGACCATGACCTCCTGGGGACAGGAGCGCGAGGCGGAAGCCTACGCCAACATGATCGACAGGTTCGGCGGCAAGGGCCTCTACGCGGTGGTGTCGGACAGCTACGACATCAGCAACGCCGTCTCGGAAATCTGGGGCAAGCAGCTCAAGGACCGGGTGCAGGCGGCCGGCGGCACGCTCGTCGTCAGGCCCGACAGCGGCGATCCAGTGGAAACGCCGGTGCAGGTCGTGCGCCAGCTCGCCTATGCCTTCGGCACGCATCTCAACGCCAAGGGCTACAAGGTGCTGGACGACAGCGTGCGCGTCATCCAGGGCGACGGCATCTCGCCGGCCGATATCGGCCTCATCCTCGGCCGGCTGGAGGCCTTCGGCTTCTCGGCGGAGAACATCGCCTTCGGCATGGGCGCAGGGCTTCTCCAGCGCGTCAACCGCGACACCTATTCCTTCGCCATGAAGGCCAATGCCCGCCAGGATACGGCCGGCGTTTGGCACGACGTCTTCAAGCGCCCGGCGACGATGAACCTCAAGGCCTCCAAGGCCGGCCGCCAGGCGGTGGTGGAGAGCTATATCGGCCTTGAGGCCGTGCGCGCCGACCAGCTCGCCGGCCGCGCCAATTTCCTGCAGCCCGTCTGGCGCGACGGCCGGCTGCTTGTCGACTGGAGCTTCGAGGAGGTGCGCGCCCGCGCCGTCTGAGCATTCCGATCACGTTATGTTTCAGGAGGAACGCCCCCCTGCCGTCTCCGTTGACCCTGCGCAGGGCGACTGAATGCCCTGCGCAAAAAACAGGAGAAACGATATGCCCAATCAGGGTGGAACCCACGAACAGCACGTCAAGGCGGGCCAGCAGAGCCACAAGAACGGCGACAACACGCGCCAGGCTTCGGGCAACAAGGACAACGACACGAATCGCGGCGGCAAGGGCAACTTCGCCGAGGACCGCGAACGGGCGTCCGAAGCGGGCCACAAGGGCGGCAAGCACTGACACCAATCCGCCGAACTCGAAGCTCGCCCCGAAAGGGGCGGGCTTTTTGCCGGGTACGGAATTGGTCCCGCCCTTGTGCGGAACGCCGGCCCGCGCCATCTTGGCTCCATGACCGGAGAAAGCAGATGACGGTTCGCCCGCCGCAGGCGCTCGCCCCCGCCTTCACGAAGGACACGGGCCTCAATATCCTCGAATACGAACTGATGTCGGAGCGGGCCGATGCGCTCGGCCGGCACGGGCTGAAGGTGGAAAAGGCGCTCGCCCTGCTTGCCGAACGTCTTGCCGCCGGCTGTCCGCGGGAGGAGCGCGAAAATCTCCTCGACGATGCGGCCGACAAGGTCTGGGCCTTCTTCATCCAGCGCGAGATGTGCGGCCTGCGCAGCCAGAAGGATGCGATCCGCCGCTACGCGATCCCGTCGGAAGTGATCGCGCGGCTCGGCATCGTGCGCAAGGGCCCGAAGGCTCAGCCGGCGAGCTGACGCGTGATGAGGTCGTAGATGCCGTTGTCGTCGACGCGCAGTGCGAAGATCTCCTTCTTGGCGTCTTCCCGCTCGGCCTGTTCTGCGCTGCTGGCCGCATCGAGATTGCGGACCGCCTCGCCGGTCGTTTCCGCCGGGGCATCGACGTGCCCGAGCGTGCTCTCGCTCGTCTTTTCCGGGGTCTTCCCGGTGCGTTGGGCCGCCTCCGCGCCGGAGGCGAGCAACTGGATCGTGTCGAGTGCGTCGGCGGTCTTTCCGTCGGATTCGCCTTTCGCCTCGGCCTTCACCGCCTTTTCATGGGCCGTGCCGACGGCGTCCTGAAGGTCCTGCACGTCCTCCAGCTTCTCGCCCGCTTCCAGCGCCTGGATCGTCGCCTCGCGCTCCTTGCGGGTCTCGGCATCCTCCACGCGGGTCGGGTCGCGCTGCGTGCGCTCGAGCTTCAGGTCCTCGATGGATTTGGGTTTCGCCGTGTCCTCAAGGCGCGCGATCACCTTGCGCATCTCCGGCGTCAGCGCCTTTTCCTCTTTCGCCTTGTCGGCAAGCGCGTCCTTCACGCGCTGGGCTTCCTCGCCGTAGGGATTGGCGATCGCGGCGACGAGGTCCCTCGCCTTGAGGCCGAGGTCGGCAAGGCCGCTCTTTTCCTCCAGCGCGTCGATATCCGCCGGCAACTGGCTGCGCTGGCGCGTCAGGAGGTTGGAAAGGCGCTGGCCGAAGTCGGCGTCGCTCTCCTCCTCGCCCTGCGTCACGCCCGCGGCAAGGGCAAGGCGCGCGACGAGGTTGGCGGCGGCATCGTCCGACGGGCCGCTCATCGCCTCCTTGACGGCGGTCATCGTCGTGCCGAGCGAGGCGACCGTGACCTTGAGCTCGCTGCCCTGCGCGGGCAGCCTGATGGCGTCGACGAGGGTGAGCTGGTCGAGAAGGCGCTGGGCGAACTGCCGGCTCGTCTCGCCGTCCTGCTGCGAAACGCCCAGCAGGTCGCTGAAGCGCGAGACCAGCTTGGCGACCGTGTCGGCGCCGCGGGCATTGCTGCCGAAGAAGTGTTCGTTGATGCGCGCATTGGCCTGCTGCGCGGCACTGTCCGCGCGCAGATGCGCCTGCTGTTGCTTGAGGAGGTCGTCGTCCTTGCGCCCGCTCGCCTTCTCCGCGTCCTCGCGGCGGCGCTCCTCGAGCGTCTCGACGATCGACTGCATCGCCGAGACGGCGGCAGTGGACTGCGCGCTTTGCAGCGGTGTCAACATGGCAACCTCCAGTCTCCCGGAGGATAGAGCGAGGGCATTAACCAGGCGTTAAGCCTGCCCCCGCTGGATTTCGGGGCGTGCGCGGCTCAGCTATGCGCGAAGATGTCGGTCTCTTCCCAGCCGAGGAGGTCGAGTTTTGCGCGGGTCGGAAGGAAGGCGAAGCAGGCGTCGGCATGCTCCAGCCGGCCGTCGCGGATGAGACGGGCGGTCAGCTTGTCGCGCAGCGCATGGAGATGGAGCACGTCCGAGGCGGCATATTCGAGCTGCGCGGGCGAGAGCGTCTCGGCCGCCCAGTCGGAGGACTGCTGCTGCTTGGAGATGTCGACCTCGAGCATTTCCTTGAGATTATCCTTGAGGCCGTGCCGGTCGGTATAGGTGCGCGTCAGGCGCGAGGCGATCTTGGTGCAGAAGACCGGCGTGGTGGTGACGCCGAACGTATGGAACAGGACCGCGATGTCGAAGCGGCCGAAATGGAAGATCTTCTGGCGCGCCGGATCGGCCAGCATGGCGACGAGGTTGGGCGCATCCTTCTGGCCGGCGGCGATGCGGATGACGTCGGCGGTGCCGTCGCCCGGCGAGAGCTGCACGACGCAGAGCCGGTCGCGGCGGGGGATGAGGCCGAGCGTCTCGGTGTCGATGGCGATGGCGCCGGTGTAGCGGGCCGCATCGGCCGCCGAAATGTCGCCTTCGTGATACCGGATTGCACTTGCCATGGAAAACCCCATCTAAACTGTCAGATCGTCCGCAGGCCTATAGCGCAAGTTTCCGGCCGGCGGTATCTCTTTATGACAGGCGAAAGGCCGGCTCCCGCCGGGAAAACCGATGAAAACACGCATGGCCCTCGTTCTCATGGCCGCTCTGCTCGCCGCTTCCGGCGCAGGCGCGCAGGTCTTCAAGGACCTGCCGGGCGTCGTGCCGACCGAGGAATACGAGCATCGCGACAAGCCGAAATGCGAGGCTTCGCTGGAACAGCGGGAACCCACGGATTCCGACTGGATGCCGCGCACCGTCTATACCTGCACGCAGAACGGCATCACCTCGCGCAGCACGCGCCTGCCGCTCTCGCGCGACCGCGCAATGCGCGGCCTCGACTGGTAGGATGCGAAAAGGGCCGCGGGGCAGGCGCCGCGGCCCTTTTGTTTTCCGCTTCTTCCGTCAGGCGCGCTTGATGACCTTGATGAGCACGAGCAGGATCACCGCGCCGATGGTGGCATGGATGATGGCGGCGACGATGCCGCTGCCGAGGCTGACGCCGAGCGCCGGGAAGAGGTAGCCGGCGATGAAGGCGCCGACGATGCCGACGACGATGTTGCCGACGAGGCCGAAGCCGAAGCCCGAGACGATGAGGCCGGCGAGCCAGCCCGCGATGGCGCCGACGATGAGGAAGACCAGAATGCTTTCGATGCCCATGTTATGCTCCCTTTGACAGTCCAATTCTGCCGATTGTGAATGTGGCAGCCGTAGCGGGGAAAGCAAGAGGCGATGAAACGCGCGGGGCTTTCAGAAAACCCGCATGCGCTGCGGCGTGCGCCCCGCCTCGATATCGAGAAGAAGATAGATGGCGGCCAGCGTCGCGCTTGCAAGCAGGGTGGCGCCCAGTCCCAGAACAATCATTGCCTGTCCTCCTGACAACATCGTCAGTTCATGGGCTTTCCTACGCGCGCGGGCTTGCGCGTGGCTTACGCAACGTCAGGTCGCGCTAATTTTAGCAATGCCATAAGCAGGCCGTGAACTATTAACCTTCAGGCAAGGAATTAACCATAAACATTGCTCTACACGTCGGAATGGGAAATTCGCCATTTCTCACCCAGGCATGACGCCGAACCGCCGTACCGGAACCGAGCCGGTATTCGAGTTTCACCGAATTTGATCATGGATCGTCGGGCAGCGCGCCGCCTCGTGAGTACGGCCGGACCGGCCACTCTCCTCCATGCGAGAATTCCGTCGGTTGCCCCATCGGGCAGCCGGGCATCATTGGTTTGGGAGCAGATTGGTGCAGGATATGCCGGCAGAACAGGCTCGAACGGGACAGGCAGCCAGCCTGCGCGACCGTTTGCGCTTTGCCGGGGTGGAAAGCAGCCAGGGCGAGCTCCTGCGCCGCCACCGCCAGACGCTCGAACGGCATGTCGAAACGGCGCTTCGCGATCTCTTCCAGCGCTTCCAGACCTTTCCCGATGCCGCCCGCCATTTCCAGAGCGAGCGCCAGATCGACCGCCTGCACGACCTCCAGAGCTCCCATTGGAGCGTGCTGACCGACGCGCGGTTCGACGGGCTCTATGCCGAGCGGGTGAAGGTCCTTTCCGATAGCGAAAGCCAGATGGGCCTCGACCCGCGCTGGCGCATCGCCGGCCATTCGGTCGTCGTCGAGACGGTCGTCGCCGGCCTCATCGAGGAATACTGGCCGAAATCCATCCTGCCCGGTGCCGGCAAGGCCCGCCGCAAGGAACTGACGGACCTCGTCTCCGCCTTCCTGCGCACCGCCATGGTCGATGCCGAGATCGGCGTCTCCCTGCGCTTCAACGAATTGCGCCACACCCATGCCCGCGCGCTCGCCGACCAGCGGCGAGAGGACCGTGCCGAGCTCGACCGCGTCTTCGGCGATACCGTCCGCAGCCTCTCGCAGCTCGATTTCTCGGCGCGCGTTTCCGGCGAGATGCCGGAGGCCTGGCGCGAGATGGCCGAGACGCTGAACGGCGCGCTCGACGAGATCCAGTCGCGCCTTGCCTCCGCCGCCGACCGCGCAGCCGAGACCGACGGCCTCGTCGGCACGCTCGCCTCCGGCGCCCATGCGCTTTCGGCCCGCTCGGCCGAGCAGTCGGCAAGCCTCATCGAGACGGCCAACGCCCTCGGCGCCATCGTCGAGCGCGTGCGCCGGACGCTCGGCGAAACGCGCAAGGCCCAGTCCGCCGCCGCGTCCACGCGCGAATCCGTCGCCTTGAGCGGCGGCATCGTCGGCGAGGCGATGTCGGCCATGGCTGACATCGAGGCTTCGGCGGAAAAGATCGGCCAGATCATCGGCGTGATCGACGAGATCGCCTTCCAGACCAATCTCCTGGCGCTCAATGCCGGCATCGAGGCCGCCCGCGCCGGCGACAGCGGCCGCGGCTTTGCGGTCGTCGCGCAGGAAGTGCGTGCGCTCGCCCAGCGTTCGGCCGATGCGGCCCGCGAGATCAAGCAGCTCGTCACCAGCACCAAGGGTCAGGTCGAGGCCGGCGTGGAGCATGTCCACCGCACGCAGGACGCGATCGGCAATATCGTGCGTCAGGTCGAGGGCATCGACGAGGCCATCACCGGCATTGCGCGCGACAGCGCCGCCGATGCCGAAGGGCTGGACGGCGTGACGGCCGAGATCGGCCGGACCGGACGGTCGCTGGAGAGCGATGCCGCGGACGCCGGCCGCGTCGGCACGCTCGGCGGGGACCTTCATACCGTCATCCTCGAGCTCGGCCGCACCATCCGCGAGTTCCACGTTTCCGCGCAGCCCGGCGGGCGTGTCGTCCGTCCGGCGCCGGCCATGCCGCGCGCGGAGATCGACCTGCCGCAGGCGCAGTCCTCTTCCCTCGATTTCCTGGCGGCCCGCACCGCCGGCTTTGGAGGCTGAGATGACGGCGACACGGCCCCGGCACTGGTTTTCGACGGCGCGCAGCCGGCTTGCGGATGCAGGCCAGCCGCTCGCCACCCCGAAAGACGCAATCACGGTTTTGCACAGACGCAGACAAGGAACGCGCTAATGGCGAGCAAGAAAGCAGCCGCTCAGAAAAGTTTAAGCCTTGCCCCCGTTCTCGACCTCAACGAGGCCTCGGCGCTGCACACGCAGCTCATGGGCCTCAAGGGCAATCCGCTCGTCATCGACGCCTCGGCGGTCGAGCGGGTCGGTGCGCTCTGTGCCCAGGTCCTGATGGCCGGCGCCAAGAGCTGGGAGGAGCAGGGGCAGCCCTTCACCTTCGGCAAGGTTTCCGACCCTTTCATGAAGACAATGCAACTTATCGGCGTGAATATCGATCACTTGCTGGCACAGGAGGCTGGGCAATGAAGAAGAAAGTGCTGACCGTGGATGATTCCAGGACGATCCGGAACATGCTGCTGGTCACCCTCAACAATGCGGGCTTCGAAACCATCCAGGCCGAAGACGGCGTGGAAGGCCTCGAGGTCCTGGAGAACGCCAACCCGGATGTCATCGTCACCGACATCAACATGCCGCGCCTCGACGGCTTCGGCTTCATCGAGGGCGTGCGGCGCAACGAGAAGTACCGCGCGATCCCGATCCTCGTCCTGACGACGGAAAGCGACGCGGAGAAGAAGAACCGTGCCCGCCAGGCCGGCGCCACGGGCTGGATCGTCAAGCCCTTCGACCCGACCAAGCTGATCGATGCAATCGAGCGTGTAACAGCCTAATCCACAAGTCCAGGATCACTCCCGATGGATATGAACGAAATCAAAGAGATCTTCTTCCAGGAATGCGAGGAGCAGCTCGCCGAACTGGAATCCGGTCTCTTGAAGCTGAACGACGGGGATCGCGACCCGGAAACGGTCAATGCCGTGTTCCGTGCCGTCCATTCGATCAAGGGCGGCGCCGGCGCATTCGGCCTCGACGATCTCGTCTCCTTCGCCCATGTGTTCGAGACGACACTGGATTGCGTTCGATCCAACAAGCTGGAGCCGACCCAGGACGTCCTGAAGGTCATGCTGAAATCCGCCGACGTGCTGGCGGACCTGACCAATGCGGCGCGCGACGGCGGAAGCGTCGACGAGTCCCGCAGCCGCACCCTCATCCGCGAGCTGGAGGCCCTTGCCCATGGCGAGGCTCCCGCCGCTGCCGAGGCGCCGGCACCCAGGCCCGTGGCTGCAGCGCCCGCGCCGGTCGTCGAGAAGCCGCCGGTCAACGACGAGGGCTTCCAGCCCATCCCGTTCTCCTTCGGCGATTTCGACGATGAGCCGGCCGGTCACTACGTGCCGACCGTCCAGATCGACTTCAAGCCGAAGAAGGACCTCTACGCCAAGGGGAACGAAGCAGTCCTCCTGCTGCGCGATGTCTCCCGCCTCGGCGAGATGAGCGTCTACTGCGACATGGACGCCCTGCCGCCGCTCGACAAGATGAACCCGGAGGAAGCCTATTTCTCCTGGAAGCTCTCCGTCACCACCGAAAAGGGCGAAGACGGCGTGCGCTCCGTCTTCGAATTCGCAGAATGGGACTGCGACCTCGACATCCGCACAATCGAGGAAGACGTGGCCGGCGAGACGGCGGACGAGGAAGAGCCGCCGATGCAGCCGGTGCCGTTCGACCTTTCCATGCTCGATGAAGGCGCGTCTTCCGCTGCCGGAGAGGAGCAGGCTGCCGAGAACCCGGCCGCTGCCGCCGTTGCCGCCGCCGAAACGGCCAGCAAGGTCGCGCAGGTCGCAAGCCGCGCCGCCGAAAACGCCAAGGCTGCCGCCGCCAGCGCCGCGCAGGCGAGCCAGGCCGCTGCCGCCGGCCAGACGATCCGCGTCGATCTCGACCGCGTCGACCGCCTGATCAACCTCGTCGGCGAGCTCGTGATCAACCAGGCGATGCTCTCGCAGAGTGTCGTGGAGAACGACAACAACGGCACGTCCTCCATCAACATGGGCCTCGAGGAGCTGCAGCAGCTCACCCGCGAGATCCAGGATTCGGTGATGGCGATCCGCGCGCAGCCGGTCAAGCCCGTCTTCCAGCGCATGGCCCGCACCGTCCGCGAAATCGCCGACATCACCGGCAAGTCGGTCCGTCTCATCACGGAAGGCGAGAACACCGAAGTCGACAAGACCGTCATCGACAAGCTCGCCGAGCCGCTGACGCACATGATCCGCAATGCGGTCGACCACGGCCTCGAAATGCCGGAGAAGCGCGAAGCCCTCGGCAAGAACCCGGAAGGCACGGTGCGCCTGACGGCAAAGCACCGTTCCGGCCGCATCATCATCGAGCTTGCCGACGACGGCGCCGGCATCAACCGCGAGAAGGTGCGCCAGAAGGCCATCGACAACGACCTGATCGCGGCCGATGCGAACCTGTCGGACGAGGAAATCGACAACCTGATCTTCCACGCAGGCTTCTCCACCGCCGACAAGGTCTCCGACCTTTCCGGCCGCGGCGTCGGCATGGACGTCGTCAAGCGCTCGATCCAGGCGCTCGGCGGGCGCATCTCGATCTCCTCCAAGCCGGGGCAGGGCTCCGTCTTCACCATGAGCCTGCCGCTGACGCTCGCCGTCCTCGACGGCATGGTGGTCACGGTCGCCGGCCAGACGCTCGTCGTGCCGCTGACGGCCATCGTCGAGACGCTGCAGCCGGAAGCCTCGGCCATCCACTCCTTCGGCGCCTCGCAGCGGCTGATCTCGATCCGCAACTCCTTCTGCCCGCTGGTGGACGTCGGCCGGATCCTCAACTTCCGCGGCACGCAGGCCAATCCGGTCGACGGCGTGGCGCTGCTTGTCGAATCGGAAGGCGGCGGCCAGCGCGCCCTGATGGTCGATGCGATCCAGGGCCAGCGCCAGGTCGTCATCAAGAGCCTGGAGGCCAACTACACCCATGTTCCGGGCATCGCCGCCGCCACCATCCTCGGCGACGGGCGCGTGGCCCTCATCCTGGACGTCGATGCGGTGGTCGCCGCCTCGCGCGGCCAGTCCCTCCGGCAAGACATCTCGCTTGCTGCCACTGGTTGATCGCAAATGACGTACGCAGTGAAGAATCTGACCCAGGGACGCGAATTGATCGCCTTCAGGATTGGCGATCAGGAATTCTGCGTGAACATCATGTCGGTGCGGGAAATCCGTGGCTGGACGCCGGCGACGGCGATGCCGCATGCGCCGCCCTATGTCCTCGGCGTGATCAACCTGCGCGGCGCGGTCCTGCCGATCGTCGACCTGTCGCAGCGCCTCGGCATGAAGGCCGCCGAGCCGACCGTGCGCCACGTCATCATCGTCGCCCAGGTCGGCCCCAAGGTGGTGGGCCTCCTCGTCGATGCGGTCTCGGACATCCTGACCGTGACCGACGAGAACATCCAGCCGACGCCGGACATCGCCAATGAGGCGGAGAAGGCCTATGCCCGCGGCATCCTGGCGATCGAGGGGCGCATGATCTGCCTCATCGAACTCGACTCCCTCTTCCCGCATACGGAAAGCGAAGCCGCATGACCTATTCCCCGGCCATCGATACGAGACAGTCTCCGGACGAGTGCCTGGCGAGCGGCGAATACCCGCTGACGCGCCGCGACCTCTCCGAGATTGCGGCCATGATCTATGCGGATGCCGGCATCTATCTCAACGAGACGAAGGCCTCGCTCGTCTATTCGCGTCTGTCGAAGCATATCCGTGCGCTCGGCCTCAAGGGCTTCCGCGAATACTGCGCTCTCGTTTCCTCCCCCGCCGGCGCCGCCGCGCGCAAGGAGATGCTGTCGCACCTGACGACGAACTTCACGCGCTTCTTCCGCGAGAACCACCATTTCGACCATCTGCGCACCGAGGTGCTGCCGGACCTGCTCGCCCGTGCGCGCAGCGGCGGGCGCGTTCGCATCTGGTCGGCCGCCTGCTCGGACGGGCAGGAGCCCTATTCCATCGCGCTCACCGTGCTGTCGCTGATGCCGAACGTCGCGGACTACGACTTCCGCATCCTGGCGACCGATATCGACCCGAAGATCCTCGCCATCGCCCGGGCCGGGGCCTATGACGCGACCGCGCTGGAGACCGTCAACCCCGTCATGCGCAAGCAGTTCTTCCGCGAGACGGAGATCGCCGGCCGCCAGAAATGGCAGGTCGAGGACCGGGTGAAGCGCCTCATCACCTTCAACGAACTGAACCTGATGGCCCAATGGCCGTTCAAGGGCCCGTTCGACGTCATCTTCTGCCGCAATGTCGTCATCTATTTCGACGAGCCGACGCAGATGAAGATCTGGTCGCGCTTCGCCGGCATGCTCGGCGACAACGGCCACCTCTATATCGGCCATTCCGAGCGCGTCTCGGGCGAGGCGAAGAACCAGTTCGACAATATCGGCATCACCACCTACCGCTACACGGGCAAGCACAGGAGGGGCGCATGATGGCACCAGCGCGCGTACTCGTCGTCGACGATTCGCCGACCATGCGCGGCCTGATCACGGCCGTGCTCAATGCCGATCCCGAGGTGAACGTCATCGGCCAGGCGGGCGATGCCATGGAAGCCCGCAATGCGATCAAGCAGCTCAATCCGGACGTCGTGACGCTGGATATCGAGATGCCGAACATGAACGGGCTCGAATTCCTCGACAAGATCATGAAGCTGCGGCCGATGCCCGTCATCATGGTCTCCACGCTCACCCATCGCGGCGCGGAAGCCTCGCTGATGGCGCTGGAGATCGGTGCCTTCGATTGCGTTGGCAAGCCGCAGCCGGGCGATGCCCGTCCCTTCGGCGACCTTGCCGAGAAGGTGAAGGCCGCCGCCCGCTCGCAGCGCCGCTTCCATGCCGAGCCGCCGCCGCTCGCGCCGGCGACCGCGAACGTCAACCCGGCGGACAGCTATCGCGCCGGCCGCAAGGTCGTCGCCATCGGCGCGTCCACGGGCGGCGTCGAGGCGCTGATCGCGGTGCTGCAGAAGTTTCCGGTCAACTGCCCGCCGACGGTCATCACGCAGCACATGCCGCCGACCTTCACCAAGAGCTTCGCCGACCGCCTGAACCGGCTCTGCGCGCCCGTGGTGCAGGAGGCGACGGACGGCGCGCGGCTCGAGATCGGCAAGATCTATCTGGCGCCGGGCGGCGAACGCCACCTCCAGATCTCCAATCCGCATGCGCCGTGCTGCCGCCTCGTGGAGCGCGATCCGGTCAACGGCCACCGTCCCTCGGTCGACGTGCTGTTCGATTCGGTGGCAGAGCTTGCCGGCCGCAACGCCGTCGGCGTCATCCTCACCGGCATGGGCCGGGACGGGGCGAGCGGGCTTTTGAAAATGCGTCACGCAGGGGCGCGGACCATCGGTCAGAACGAAAAAACCTGCGTCGTATATGGAATGCCGAGAGTGGCTTTCGAGCTGGGCGCCGTCGAGCACCAGTTTCCGCTCTCCTCCATAGGGGAGGAAATCTTGAAGATCACTGCGGCCCGTAGAGAAGGGAGCGAATAATGTCTATCGCTGAAAAAATCAAAGTTCTTATCGTCGACGATCAGGTGACGAGCCGCCTGCTGCTGGGCGATGCCCTCCAGCAGCTCGGCTTCAAGCAGATCACGGCGGCCGGCGACGGCGCGCAGGGCATGGCCATCATGACCCAGCAGCCGCACCACCTCGTCATCTCGGACTTCAACATGCCGAAGATGGACGGCATCGAATTCCTGCAGGCGGTGCGGTCGAACCCCAACACCAAGAAGGCGGCCTTCATCATCCTGACCGCCCAGGGCGACCGTGCCCTGGTGCAGAAGGCCGCGGCGCTCGGCGCGAACAACGTTCTGGCCAAGCCGTTCACCATCGAGAAGATGAAGGCGGCCATCGAAGCCGTGTTCGGGGCATTGAAATGACATCAGAAGCCGGGGCGCGCCGCGTCCATGTCATTCAGGGCGAATACAAGGTCATCAACGACCCGACCGTGGTGCTCACCACGATCCTCGGTTCGTGCGTGGCCGCCTGCATGCGCGACCCGGTCATTGGCGTCGGTGGCATGAACCACTTCCTGCTGCCGGGCTCCGCGGAGGCCATGGCCTCGGGGGGCGACGCCACGCGCTACGGCGTGCACCTGATGGAGCTCCTGATCAACGGCCTGCTCAAGCAGGGCGCCCGGCGCGACCGGCTGGAGGCGAAGATCTTCGGCGGCGCCCGCACGATCGCGCGCTTTTCCAATGTCGGCGAGCAGAACGCGATGTTCGCCCGCCGGTTCCTGCTCGACGAAGGCATCCAGATCGTCGGCGAAAGCACGGGCGGAGAGCACGGGCGCAAGCTGGAATACTGGCCGTCGAGCGGCCGGGCCCGGCAATATGCGCTGACGGGCGTGGAGACGCAGAAGACGGTGGCGCTGGAACAGCGGCCGGCACCCGTCGTCAAGCCGGTCGAGAGCTCGATCGAATTCTTCTGAGCGGCTCGCCTCGCAAGGAAGCGGAAGTACGAAGTGTATTGCGTTGCCGGAAGCGACAGAGGGTCGGCCGGCTCGTACGGGCAAAGAGGGTAATCCATGCAAGCCGAGTATCTGAGCGCAGCGACCGCCATGGAGGAAGCCCTTCCGGATGTCCTGATGCGAATCGTGTCCGAACTGCACGATGTCGCCTACCTTATCGAACGCATCGAGCCGCAGCTTTCCGGCGTCAAAGGCGAGGCCGTCCTCGACCAGCAGGAACGCATGATGGTGCTGCAGGGCATCGACCTTGCCGTCCAGAAGACGCGGGGGCTTGCCGAGTTCATCGACACCATCACCGCCAGCATTCCCGAAAGCTGGCTCGTCGACGTCACCACGGCGTTGAACCTGGTGAAGCTTGCCGACATGCAGAAGGCGCTCGGCAACGGCCTGCGCCACGGCCATTCCCAGCCGATCTCCCGGGCCGCCGGCGACTTCGAGGAATTCTGACGGATTTTCCTGCAAGGCAGGCGATCGCGGCGGCGCCTTCGGGCGCCGTCTTTCGTTTGGGCCGCGCCGTTCTCCCGTGCGGCAACGAAATGCTCGCGCAAGTTTCACGATCTAGTCTCCATGCCGGATCAGTCAGATCCGCGTATTCCATGGGGCTGGCCGGCGCGTGCGGAAATGTGCCGGCTCCGTCTCACGAGATTGAAAATGCGTCTGATCGCGGCGGCATGTTGGGCCGTCGTCCAGGCGACTAGTCCGTGCGGGAACAGAATGAATCTGTTGGAACAGTTGACGAAAGTCTACAAGAACCTGGCTTCGCTGGGGCAGGCGAAACTCGCGATGCTGGCGGGCGCCGCCATCGTCTCGATCGGCCTCGTGCTTGCTGCCGGGATCATGGTGAACAAGCCCGCCTACGAGACCCTCTATGTCGGCCTGGAAAAGGCCGACCTCAACCAGATCAGCCTGGCGCTCGCCGAAGCCAATATCGACTTCAACACCGGAACGGACGGAACGAGCCTTGCGGTTCCCGTCGGCCAGACGGGCAAGGCGCGGCTCTATCTCGCCGAGCGCGGCCTGCCGAGCAGCGCCAATGCCGGCTACGAACTCTTCGACAAGGTCGGTTCCCTCGGTCTCACCTCCTTCATGCAGGAGGTGACGCGCGTTCGGGCCCTCGAAGGCGAGATCGCCCGCACGATCCAGCAGATCAACGGCATCGCCGCCGCCCGCGTCCACATCGTGATGCCGGAGCGCGGCAATTTCCGCAAGGCCGACCAGGTGCCGACCGCCTCCGTCATGATCCGCGCGAGCGCGCAGGCCGGCCGCGAATCGGCCGCCGCCATCCGCTACCTCGTCGCCGCCTCCGTGCCGGGCCTCGAAGTGGACGGCGTGACGATCCTCGATTCGGCCGGCCAGCTCCTCGCTTCCGGCGACGATCCGGAGAACGGCCCGCTCAACCGCTCGCTGACGACCGTCCAGACGGTCCAGGGCGAGATCGAGCACAATATCGAGAAGGCGCTCGCACCCTTCCTCGGCATGGACAATTTCCGCGCCAGCGTCACCGCCGCGCTCAACACCGATTCCCAGCAGATCCAGGAAACCGTCTACGATCCGGAATCGCGCGTCGAGCGCTCGGTCCGCGTGACGAAGGAAACCCAGAAGTCCAGTCAGCAGGCCACGAACAAGGCCACCACCGTCGAGCAGAACATCCCGCAGGGCGGCCCGAAGGGCGACGGCAACGGTCCGCAGTCGAGCGACGAGGCGGACAAGAAGGAAGAGCAGACCAACTACGAGATCAACAGCAAGACCGTCGCGACGGTGCGCAACGGCTACGAGGTGGAGAAGCTCTCCGTCGCCGTCGTCGTCAACAGCGCCCGCATCGCCGCCATGGTGGGCGAGCCGGCGGACCAGGCGAAGATCGACGCCTACATCGCCAACATGCAGAAGATCGTCACCGCTGCGGCCGGCCTCAACACCGACCGCGGCGACGTGGTCACGATCACCGCCATGGAATTCCTCGACCACCAGCTCCTCGACGAAGCCGTGCCCGGCCCGAGCGTGATGGAAGTGCTGAAGCGCAACCTCGGCGGCATCATCAACGCGCTCGCCTTCCTCGGCGTCGCCTTCCTGGTGGTCTGGTTCGGCCTTCGCCCGGCGGTCCGTTCGGTCACCGGCGCCGGTGCTGCGGCCAATGCGCTGGAAAGCGATGCGGCCGGCCTCGAACTGCCCGACTTCTCTCCGGCCGGCGGCATCGGCGGCCCGGGCGCCACGCTCATGGACGGCTTCGGCGCGGACTTCGGCTTCGACAGCACGGACGACCTGCTCAATGCCGGCGACGACGGCGACGGCAACTTCAACCGCCGCGTCAAGGAAGGTCCGGAACGGCGCCTCGGCCGCATGGTCGAGATCAGCGAGGAACGCGCTGCCAAGATCCTGCGCAAATGGTCCGCCGAGCAGGAAGCCGCCTGAGGCCTCCCGACGGGAAAATGAAAGGGGCGCGGCCGGGAACGGCCGCGCCCTTCGCGTTCCGGCAATGTGCTCGAAGCGACATTTTGATTTCGGGCTGTCGCTTTTCGGCAACGCTTACGTGCCTCCAAAGCGCCATTTTTCGCGTGGCCGGAATCCGGACCGGCATGCACGCGCCCCTCTCGAAAAAAAGTTTGCGCCTCCTGCCGCCCCTGCCGTCGTCCGGGCGGGTTGTCGTCAAGGTGTAAAAAGGCCGGCGAGCCGAGGCTCGATTTTGTGAGCGGCATCGAATATTGTATGGTTAACAATATTTTAAACGCCGAGTTCTTCGCGCGTTCGGCAGCACGCGGCAAAGCAAATCACTTGCACCTCTTCGACTCACAGAAGCCGGCAAAAGTAAATCCCGAGAAGATGGCGGTGGTTTTTAGCGATGGCCGATGTACACTTTAGTCACTGATTCGCTTGGTGATTCTCGCCGATGCGGCCTGACCCGGAAGGGCATTCGGACGGTTCCGAATGCCTGTCGGAAGGGAGGCGGGGCATTGCCGTTCGAAATCGGAACAGGGGGCTATCATGGAAACGATCCGGTCGGATACCGCGGCCTGGGAATCCTATGGATTCTCCGCCGAGGCGGTTGAGCGTAAGAGTGCGCGTGAGCTTCTGGTTCAACATCTCGGACGCTGCGCGGATCACGCCGGCCTCTCCTCAGGTCTGAGGGCGCTGACCGATTATGTCAGCGCCTCCCATTATCTCCTCGTGCGGCATGACGCCGCGCCCGAAGCGGGCCTGGAGGCGGTGGTCGCCTCCGACTGGCCCTTCGACATGGTGCGCGGCATTGCCGGCGCGCTTCTCGCCAGCCAGTCGCGCACCAGCGAACTGGAAAAATGCCTGACCCTCCTGAAGCCTTGCTTCAGCCATCTCGACGAGACGGTCACGGCGCCCAAGGGCATCAGCCGGGAATATTGCGTCGTCGCCTTCCATGTCGGGCGGGTCCGCATGTCGCTGCTGCTCCTCTTCCCGGAGCATTTCATCCTCTCCCAGAGCAAGCTGCGCGACGTCGGCGTCATGACCGGCTATTTCGCCAGCGTCTGCTGCCAGGGCGCAATCCTTCGGCAGGACCGGGAAATGGAACTGACCGATCGCGAGGTCGAGTGCCTATACTGGATCGCGGAAGGCAAGACGAGCGACGAGATCGCCGTCATCCTCGGCATCTCGCGCAACACCATCAACAACTACATCACCAGCGTGATGCGCAAGACCGCGACCAAGACGCGGTCCGAGGCGATCGCCTGGGCCGTCCGCAATAGCCTGGTTTGAGGAGGACAGCCATGGACATCCAGCTTTCCGCCCCCGGTGCCATGGAGACGGAAATCCGGCTCGCACGCCCGCAGAAGGCGGCGCGCGCTTCCGATTTCGTCTCGCGCCTCCAGGTGATGCAGACGATCCTCGGCGCCGAGCACTTCGCCGTGCTCCGCCTCAGCGGCCACGGCCTGCCCTCGGCGCGCAAGCTCACGCTCTCGCTGCACAACTGGGCCCACGAGGTCGACGTCAACGCACGCGCGCTGATGGAGGCCTACGGCCCGGCGATGCTCGCCCATCTCGAAGCGTCCATGCTGCCGCTCCTCTGGGAAGGGGCGGGCGAGAACCAGTTCGCCGAATCGGGCGCCGAACCCTTCACCGCGCGCCTGCCCGCGCGGCTCCTGCCCTGGTCGGGCATGGCCTTTCCCGTCCGCCTCGGCGCGCACGGCAACGGCTATGTCGTCTTCCTCGGCACCTTCATCGCGCCGTCCAGCGATCTCATCGTCGACATGCACATGAAGAGCTGCCAGCTCCTCATCGACATGCTGGCGGGCGAGGAGAAAAAGCTGACGCCGGCCGAAGCCCTCAGCGAGCGCGAGATCGCCTGCCTGCAGATGGCCGGCGACGGCTGCATCTCCGAGGCGATCGCCGAGAAGATGGGTCTCTCCGTCCACACGGTGAACGCCTATCTCGGCACGGCGACGACCAAGCTCGACGCGGTCAACCGCATCCAGGCCATCGCGAAGGCCATCCGGCTCGGATATATCACCTGACGGGATAGGCTGGCTTACCAGCCGCGACCGCCCACGTCTCCTTCGTCATCCCCGGCCCTGAGCCGAGGATGACCTTTGGGTGTGGCACCGGGCCGCTCAATGCATCGACGCCGGATCGCCCTTCACGTAGCGCGCTTCCGCAAGGCTCTTGCGCAGGAAGGCGGTGTTGTCGTCCGGGTCGGCGGCCGGGTCGCTGAAGGCCACATGGGTCACTTCCACGCCGGCCTTGTCCTTCTGCAGGAGGAGTTTCGCATAGACCGTCACGCCCTGCGGGCGCAGTTCCATGTCGAGCGTCACTTCCGGTTCCGTGTCCCAGTCGAGACGATAGTCGCCGCCGGCACCGAAATTGACGGTGCCGGGCAGGAAATAGAGTTCGGCGGCCGATGAGACGAGGTCGGCCAGGTTACCGTAGCACTCGAAACGCAACAGCGAGACGAGATCGGCGGCATCGAGCAGTCTCAGCTCAGTCGCGACCGGGCAGATTGCTTCGGCGACAATCTTCTCTCGCTCGGCGGAATAGGTGCATTTTCTCATCGGATCTCGTTTACCCGTCTGGTCTGGGGCGATGCTGCGTAAACCCGGTGAATCAGCTCCGCCACGGCCTTGTAGAACACCGGCGGAATGACACTATCCACCGAGACTTGCGCAAACATTGAGCGGGCAAGCGGCGGATCCTCGAAGACGGGGATTCCGTTTTCCTCCGCGATCTCGCGGATTCGAAGCGCGATGAGGTCCTGCCCCTTGGCGACGACCATCGGCGCATCGCCTTCCTCGCGCACATAGCGCAGCGCGACGGCGAAGTGGGTCGGGTTGGCGATGACGAGCGTCGCGCGCGGCACGTCCGCCATCATGCGGCGGCGGATGCGGTCGCGCTGGATGGAGCGCATGCGGGCCTTGACGATCGGGTCGCCCTGGGCCTGCTTCATTTCCTCCTTCACCTCCTGTTTCGTCATCATCAGTTCGGTGAACCAGTGATGGCGCGTCCAGGCGAAGTCGATGCCGGCGATGAGGGCGGTGGCGAAGAGGATGATGATGAGGACTTTGTTGATGTCCGAGCTCATCATGTAGATGAGCGTCGCAGGCTCGGAGAACATGGTGTCGAGCGAGGCGAAGTAGTTGCCGCGCATGGCGAGCGCCACGACCAGCGACACCAGGAGGATCTTGATCAGCGACTTGCCGAATTCCACGAGGCCCTGCTTGCCGAAGAGGCGCCCGAGGCCCTTGATCGGGTTGAGCCGGCCGACCTGCGGGCGCACGCGCTCCATCACCGGGCTCGGCAGGTTCTGGAAGACGGAGGAGGCGATGCCGAAGACCATCATCATGGCGAGGATCGGCAGCAGCATGGCGCCGGCCTCCCAACCGAGATGGCGGAAGATGGCGATGACGTCGGTGCCGGTCTTCAGGTTCCAGGCCTCCGGCTGCTCGAAGAAATCGCGCAGCGTCTCGTTCATCCGCGCGATGCCGCCCGGCATGAAGAAGACGAGGAAGAGGTAGATCGCCAGCGTCGAGGCGAAGATCGTGACTTCGCGCGAGAAGGGTGTGTTGCCCTTCTCCATCGCCTCGCGGATCTTCTTCTCGGTCGGAAGCTCTGTTTTGCTTTCCTTGTCGTCGTCGTCCGCCACGGTGCGCTCCGGCTGGAATTGTGCCTGCCGCAAAAGCAAGCGGCCCGAACCCCCTTGAGGAGATTCGGGCCGGAAATACGCTCCGCCTGCGGCCTCACCGTGTCAAGGCGGATCAGGCGGCCTGCTGGGCTTCGTCCTTTTCCTTCAACTGGATTTGTCCGGCCGCGGCAAGGCGGATGGCTTCCTGCGTGATCGAGCGGCGGGCGATCGCCACCTCGCGCGGGTTGACCTGGTCGCCGGCGGCAAGGTCCGATTCGATCATGCGGCGCTGGCGCGCGCCGATCGAGGAGAGGACCGCTTCGCGCAGTTCCATCGAGGCGCCGCGCAGGGCCGCCGTGATGATGTCGCCGGAGACGTCGTTGAACAGCGACACGCGGCTTCTCTGCGGCATGTAGAGCACGTCCTCGAAGAGGAAGATCTTCGGGCGGACCTTCTTGACCGATTCGGTCGAGACCGTTTCGAGCGAGGCCAGCATCTCGTCGACCTGCGACTTCTCCAGCTCGTTCATGAGGTCGGCGACCTTGTTGGAGCCCATCGAATTGCGCTCCGCATCCAGCGCGTTGATCATCTCGATGACGCGCGCCTCGACGATGGCGGTGGCCTTCGGGCTCGCATCCTTGAGGTTGACGGTACGGTTGATGATGTCGGCGCGGTGGTCCTCCGGGATCTCCAGCAGCACCTTGGCGCCGAAGGAGGAGGGCATCATGGACAGGATATAGGCGATGGTCTGCGGATGCTCGTTGAGCATGAACTTCGCCACGAAGACCGGATCGGCGTCCTGCAGGCGGTCCCAGATCGTCGTCTCGAAGGCCTGGAAGGCGGCGCGGCGGCCGAGCAGGCCGTCCACCTCGTCCGGCGTCAGGCCCTCTTCGAGGATGCCTTCCATCATCTTGGCGTTGTCCATCAGGCCCGCGCCCTCGGTGAAGAGGTCCTCGAACTCGTTGACGAGGTCGATCAGTTCGTGCGGGGGAATGGCGCGCAGGTTCTGTGCGGCGGCGATGATCGCCTGGAGCTCGCTCTGCGTGAAATACTTCAGCAGCTTGCCGGCGACCCCCTTGCCCATGGCGAGAAGGACGGCTGCTGCCTTCTCAACCGGCGAAAGCGGTGTTCCGACCGCCGTCGAGGTGCCGAAATTTTCGAAATCCATCATGGATCATCCTCCTGAACCCTCGACCGGGTGTCAGACCTTGCGTGTACTCTTCACTTCGATGAGCTTGACACCGAAACGGGTGTCGTCGTTTTCGAGAACCGTGATCTCGCCGCGGCCGATCACCCGGCCGTTGACCATGACCTCGACCGGCTCGCCGATGCGGCGGTCGAGCGCGATGGTGGCGCCCTCGCTGAGGTTCATAAGGCTGGAGACCTGCATCTGCGAGGACCCCAGAACGATCTGCAGATCGATCGGGATGTCCATGATGAGGTCCATGTTGGATTCCATGGCGCTGCCCGGGCGCGGCGCTTCGCCCGGCTCGGCGGAGAAGTCGTTGCCGGCGCCGAAGTCGCCGCCGCCGAAATCCGAGCCGCCGAAGCTGGTGTCGCCGCCGAAGTCGGAAGTGGCGGCAGCGCCGCCGAAATCCGTTCCGCCGAAGTCCGAACCGCCGAAATCGCCGCCGAACGCGGCAAGCGGATCGTTTTCGGCCGCTTCCGTCCCGCCGGCGTCGAGCGTGCCGCTGGCATCCTTCTGAAGAACGCCGCGCAGGTCGTCGATCGCCTGCTCCAGTTCCTGGTCGCCCGCGTTGATGGAAGACATGATGTCGTCAGCGATGGGTGTTTTCTTCGGTGCCATAAGACCACTATTCCATTCGAAACTTGCCTGAGGCTCGCCGCCTCGTACGCGTCATGCGTAAACTATCCGATGATGTGCTGGAGAAGCTCTTCTTCCGAACCGTAGGTATCCTTGACGCGGACCGTGTAGCGGGCGCCGGACCGGCCGAATTCGCAGACATAGAGCTTGCGCCCGTTGGCGTTGACCTCCACGCGCACGTCCGCGGCCTCGTTGAACGGGATGATGTCGCCGGCCTGGAGGCGGCTGACGGTGTCGAGTGTCTGGGATTCGAGGCGGATGCGCGCTTCCAGCGTCACCTTCGAGCGGCGGACCTGCTCGCCGAGCTGCTCGCTCCACTCCGCGCGGGTCTTCGGCGCGTTCGCCGGCTTCGGCGCCGTGATGGCCGATTTGAGGAGCACCCCTTGCGGAATGACGACGTGGAAGGTGGAGAGCACCGGCCCGATGCCGACGGCCATGTTGATCATGGCGGCGAACGGGTCCTCGATGCCATCCTCGGGGGGCTTGCGCGTTTCGGCGTTGTGCGCCGGGCCGAGCAGCGGCTCGAAGCCGTTTCCGCCGCCCACCGCCGTCGTCAGCACGCTCGAGACGCGGTCGAACATCATGGCGGCGACGTCGAGCTCGATCTTGGAGAGCGGGCGCGGCTCGGGGTCCTCGATGGAATCGCTGACGGCGCCCAGCATGTTCTCGACGAGCGTGATGACCATCGGGCTGTCGCAGATGAGCGTGAAGTGATCGCACCAGTCGCGCAGCGACGCATCGCAGAAGGCCATGGCGCCGCCGAGGCCCTCGGTCAGTTCGCCGTGTCGGCCCGTGGTGAAGCCGGCATAGGAAACCGCGACCTCGAAGCCGAGCTCGCTTTCCAGCATGTCGGGCAGGAATTCGGAGAAGACCTCGCCGAGGCTGGCGCAGAGCCTTGATATGGTCGCCTGGTCGCCGAGCTTGCCGGTGAGGCGGGCGAGGATCTCGGGGTCCATGGCGGGAAGGGAGGTCACGCTTGCTGCATTCATCTCTTAGGCCGCCTTCGAATCGCCGCCGCCGCCCGGATTCATCATCTCCTGCTCCACCGCGTCGATCGACGGGCGTTCGTAGGAGGAGATGGTCTTGCGGCCGTATTCCAGCGCCACCTGCGGCACCGAGCCGTTCATGTAGGCCAGCAGCGTCTGCTTGACGATGACGTAGAGGCGGTTCTGCTTCTCGCGGACGATCTTGATGTTGCTGGTGATCGGCGCGACCACCGAATAGGACAGGAAGATGCCGAGCATGGTGCCGACGAGTGCCGAACCGATGAGGCCGCCGAGCACTTCCGGCGAATCGTTGATGTGGCTCATGGCCTTGATGACGCCGAGAACGGCCGCGATGATGCCGATGGCCGGGAAGGCGTCGCCCATCGTCGTCATCGACTGGTAGACCTTCATCTTGTCGCGTGTGATCGTCTGGATCTCCTCGTCCATCAGCGCCTCGATCTCGTGGGAGCGGGCATTGCCGATGATGATGAGGCGGACATAGTCGCAGATGAAGGCGGTGAGGTCCTTGTTGGCCAGAACGGTCGGGGCGGACTGGAAGATCGGGGACTCGTCCGGATTGTCGATATGCGCCTCGATCTCGTTGCGCGACTTGGTGCGCAGGTCCCGCATCAGGCTGTAGAGCACGCCGAGCGTATCGAGATAGTCGCGCTCCTTCGGCACCTTGTGCTTGAAGGCCTCGCCGAGCGCCTTGCCGGTGTCCTTGATCACCTTCATCGTGTTCGCCACGATATAGCCGCCGACCCCGGCGCCGCCGATGATCATGAGTTCGAATGGCTGGACCAGCAGGCTGACATGCCCGCCCATGGCCATGAAGCCGCCCAAGACGCAGCCGATGGTGACGATGAGGCCGATAATGATGTTCATGAGCGCAGGTGTCCCGACACAATTCTGACCCTTCCGGAGATACGGTTCCAGCCTTGCGTGAAGCTGTACCTAACGGCGGGTTTATCGATCAGGTTCGCACAAGCAAAAGCCTTGAAGATCATGGTTCAAAACGGGCCTTCGCGCCCATTCGATCCTGATCGGCGGACCATCGTGACGACCACCTATACGAGCTACAAGCTGATTACCTCAGACCTCCAGACGTCGCTGAAGCGCGTCTCGGAGCAGCCCGACGTCAAGCGCGAGACGGAATATTACCTCGCCAACATCGGCAACGTGAAATCGATCGACGACTTCTTCGCCGACAGCCGGCTTTATAACTATGTGATGAAGGCGCACGGGCTGGAGGATATGGCCTATGCCAAGGCCTTCATGCGCAAGGTGCTGACCGAGGGTGTCGACGACAAGGACGCCTTCGCCAACCAGCTTACCGACACGCGCTACAAGGAGCTGGCCGAGTCGCTGAACTTCGCCCGCGACGGCGCGGCGGCCACCTCCTTCGACAAGGCCCAGAAGGGTATCGTCGACAAATACACCCGCCAGACGCTGGAAGTCAGCGCCGGCGAGGACAATACCGGCGTCCGCCTCGCACTCTATTTCGAGCGCATGGCCTCCTCCATCACCTCGGGCTATTCCATCATCGCTGACGATGCGCTGGCGCAGGTCGTGCGCACCGCCTTCCAGCTTCCCGACGAATTCGCGGCGACCGACATCGACCGGCAGGCGGCCTATTACAAAGACGTCCTGAACCTCGACGACTTCAAGGATCCCGCCAAGGTGGGCAAGTTCCTCGAGCGCTTCACCGCGATGTGGGAACTCGACAATCCCGAAGGCGGCACCGATCCGCTGGCGGCCTTCCAGTCTTCCAGCCTCACCGGCATTTCGACGGACCTCCTCATTTCCATCAACAACCTGAAACTTGGAGGCCGCTGAGATGCAGACCGGGCTTTACGTATCGCTTTCGTCCCAGCTTGCGCTCGAGCGCCGCATGGCCACGCTCGCCGACAACGTCGCCAACTCCACGACGGTCGGCTTCCGCGCCACCGAGGTCAAGTTCAACCAGGTCGTCAGCGACCAGAAGACGGCCGACGTCGCCTTCGTCTCCGAGGGCAAGGAATTCCTGTCGGGCCGCAGCGGCGGCATCACCGAGACGGGCGGCCCGCTCGATTTCGCGATCAAGGGCGATGCCTGGTTCCAGGTCGAAACGCCGTCCGGCCCGACGCTCACCCGCGACGGCCGCTTCACGCTGACGGACGCCGGTGAGCTGGTGACGCTGAACGGCTATCCCGTCCTCGATGCCGGCGGCGGGCCGATCCAGATCGACGCGACGGCAGGCCCCGTCACCCTCAGCGCCGACGGGCAGCTCAACCAGGCCGGCCGGCCGGTGACCTCGCTCGGCATCTTCCAGGCCGACCTTTCCGGCGGCTTCGTGCGCGCCGGCAACAGCGGCATCATCACGACCATCCCGCCCGAACCCATCGTCGACCGCGTCGATGCCGGCGTGGTGCAGGGCTATGTGGAGGAATCCAACGTCAACGCCATCGGCGAGATGACGCAGCTCATCCAGGTCACGCGTGCTTTCGAGAGCGTCGCCTCCCTCATCCGCGACAGCGAGGATTCCATGAAGGACGCCATGAACACCCTCGGCGGCAGCCGGTAAGCGCCGATGACGCGGGCAGAACGCACGACGGCCGGCACGGCGCGCAATCCCGAAGGCGGGCGCATGCTCAATGCGCTGGCCGGGCTGGTGCGGCGCTATTCCTCGCCGGAATTCTCGGTCGCCCACGGCGGCCACGTCCAGACCATCGCGGCGGGCAACTACACGGTGAGCGGCCTGTCGCGCCATGTGCGGCTCGGCGAGTTCGTCGCGCACAAGAGCGCCACGGGCATCCATCTCGGCGAGGTCGTCCGCGTCGAGCCGGATTCGGTCGTCGTCTGCCCCATCGAGCCGGGCGAGCCGATCGGCATCCACGACACGGTCATCCGCAAGGGCGCCTTCCGCGTCGCGCCGGCCGCCTCCTGGTGCGGCCGCACGATCAACGCGCTCGGCGAGCCCATCGACGGGCTCGGCCCGCTCGTGCAGGGGGACGTGCGCCGCTCCATCTCCAATTCCGCCCCGCCGTCCATGACGCGCCGGCGCGTGGAGACCGGCTTCAACACCGGCGTCCGCGCCATCGACCTCTTCGCCCCCCTCTGCCTCGGCCAGCGCCTCGGCATCTTCGCCGGCTCCGGCGTCGGCAAGTCGACGCTGCTGTCGATGCTGGCAAGGGCGGATGCCTTCGACAAGGTGGTCATTGCGCTGGTCGGCGAACGCGGCCGTGAAGTGCGCGAGTTCATCGAGGACACGCTCGGCGACAACCTTGCCAAGTCCGTCGCGGTCGTGGCGACCAGCGACGAGAGCCCGATGCTGCGCAAGATGGCGCCGCTGACGGCGGTGACCATCGCCGAGCATTACCGCGACCAGGGCGACAACGTCCTTCTCATCATCGACAGCGTGACGCGCTTTGCCCACGCCATCCGCGAGGTGGCGACGGCCTCCGGCGAGCCGCCGATCGCGCGCGGCTATCCCGCCTCCGTCTTCACCGAGCTGCCGCGCCTTCTCGAGCGCGCCGGCCCGGGTGCGGAAGGCACCGGAACGATCACGGCGATCATCTCGATCCTCGTCGACGGCGACAACCACAACGACCCGATCGCCGACTCCACGCGCGGCATCCTCGACGGCCATATCGTCATGGAGCGCTCGCTGGCCGAGGAGGGACGCTATCCGCCAATCAACCCGCTCGCCTCGATCTCGCGTCTTGCCCGCAAGGCCTGGACGCCGGACCAGGAAAAGCTGGTGGCGCGGCTGAAGGCGCTCATCCACCGCTTCGAGGAAACGCGGGACCTGCGGCTCATCGGCGGCTATCGCCCCGGCGGCGATCCCGACCTCGACATGGCGATCAAGCAGGTGCCGATCATCTACGAGGTCCTCAAGCAGACGCCGGGTGAGCCGCCGGCAGGCGATGCCTTCTCGGATCTCGCCATGGCGCTGAAGAATGCGGCCGGGCAGGGCGCCGCACCGGCAAACCGGAGGGGTTGACAGTGACGGATTTCGACGCGGACGAGAAGATCCAGCCGATCAGGCGGACGGAGCGCACGCGCTACAGCACCAGCGACAAGGTCACCGTGGGCGCCGGCGTGCTGCTCGCCGCGGGCGCGGCCTTCTTTCCCTGGTATGTCTTCCTCAATCCGGGCAAGTTCTCCGTGCCCGCGCTCTGGCAGGGCAGGACCCGCGACCTGCCGGAGACGGCGCCGCGCGAGGTGATGAGCGTCTCGCCGATGGCGATGATCGACAACGACAAGGACCCGCCGCTCGAAAGCGTCGATCCCGTCGCGACCGCCACCACGCCCGGCCTCGGCAAGGAATCGAAGCTCGGCGCCCCGCTGGAAACCGGCCTCGACCAGCCGCTGCCGGTCAGCGACGGCTTCCGCCTGATGCATGTGGCGAACGGACGGGCGCTGATCGAGGATGCCCGCGGCATGTATATCGTGCGCGTCGGCTCCATCCTGCCCGACAACAGCCGCCTCGCGACGCTCGAGCAGCGCGACGGCGCTTGGGTCATCGTCACCTCGAACGGCGACGTCATCAAGCGCAACTGAGGGCGGGCGGGGATGCCCCCGCGCCGATTCTGCCGCCCGCCAGGTGCGAACTGGCGGGCCTTTGCGCGCCGCGCACAGGGGCGCGCACTTTATTCCCCCGCAAATTCAGCGTGTTGCCGGGAAACGGCCGGACAGCAAGTCTGACGCAAGATTGGCTCCGTAGGTTCGCCATGAACAAGGATGGAGCTTGTCATGCAACCGATACAACTGTTTGAACTGGCATCGAAGCAGGCCGAATGGCTCTCAGTCCGCCAGAGCGTGGTTGCAGGCAACATCGCCAACGCCAATACCCCCGGGTTCAAGGCGAAGGACGTGACCCCCTTCCAGTCGGTGCTCGAAACCACGGGCATCCGCATGGCGGCGACGCAGCCCGGCCACTTCACCGAAACCGAAATGGCAAGCCGCGTCATCGAGACCAAGCCCACCGAGGAGATCGGCGTGCAGGAGTCCGGCAATACTGTCGGCCTTGCCGAGGAGCTCATGAAGGAAGGCCAGGTCAAGCGTGAGTTCGAGTTGAATGCCGGCCTCGTAAAGGCCTTTCATCGCATGATGCTGATGACAGTCAGAAGGTAAAAAATGGATCCGCTTGTAGCTTCAATGAAAGTCGCGGCCTCGGGACTTGAGGCGCAGTCCACCCGCATTCGCATCGTTTCGGAAAACCTGGCGAATGCCCGCTCCACCGGCGACACGCCCGGCGCGGACCCCTTCCGCCGCAAGACCGTGACCTTCTCGGCCGAGCTCGACCGCGCCACCAACGCTTCGCTGGTCGAAGTGTCCAAGCTCGGCGTCGACGAGACCGACTTCCAGACGGAATACGATCCGGGCAACCCCGCCGCGGACGAGAAGGGCTTCGTGAAGGTCCCGAACGTCAACATGCTGGTCGAGATGGCCGACATGCGCGAGGCCAACCGCTCCTATGAAGCAAACTTGCAGAGCATCAAGCAGTCGCGCGACCTCATCAGCGCGACCATCGACCTTCTGAGGGCCTCGCAATGATCGAGAGTGTAAAGGGCCTCAACGGCCTTCTTCCGAGCAGCGCTCTTTCGGGCGTCGAAACCGGCGTATCCAATTCCGTCACCGCCGCTGCCGCACAGGGCGCGCCCCAGACGAGCTTCGCCCAGGTGATGACCGACATGGCCAGCGAGATGGTCGGCACGCTGAAGGCGGGCGAGACCAAATCCTTCGAAGCCATCCAGGGCAAGGCGTCGACCCGCGAAGTCGTCGATGCCGTCATGAATGCCGAGCAGACGCTGCAGACCGCCATCGCCATCCGCGACAAGGTCGTCACCGCCTATCTCGAAATCGCCAGAATGCAGATCTGAGGACCGGACATGAAAGCCCTTGCCATTGCCGCGACCGGCATGAACGCCCAGCAGACCAACCTTGAAGTCATCGCGAACAACATCGCGAACATCAACACCACCGGCTTCAAGCGCGCCCGCGCGGAGTTCTCCGACCTTCTCTACCAGACGGAGCGGGCCGCCGGCGTTCCCAACCGCGCCAACCAGGCTGTCGTGCCGGAAGGCGCGATCATCGGCCTCGGCGTCAAGACCGCGGCCGTGCGCAACCTGCATCTCCAGGGCGGGCTCGTCTCCACCGGCAACTCCTTCGACCTCGCGCTGATCGGCCGCGGCTGGTTCCAGATCGAGGCGGCGGACGGCTCCACGCTCTATACCCGCGCCGGTGCCTTCAACACCAATGCCGAAGGCCAGCTCGTCACCCTCGACGGCTATACCGTCGTGCCCGGCATCACCGTGCCGGAGGACGCGACGGAAGTGACCGTCAGCAAGTCCGGCCAGGTCTTCGCCACCGTGGCGGGCGAGCAGCAGGAACTCGGCCAGATCACGCTCGCCAACTTCGTCAACGAGGCAGGCCTCGAGCCGCTCGGCGAGAACCTCTACCGCGAGACGGCGGCCTCGGGTCCCGCCAATGTCGGCGCGCCGGACGAGGCGGGCTTCGCCTATATCCAGCAGAACTATCTCGAAGCCTCCAACGTCGACCCGGTCAAGGAAATCACCGACCTGATCTCGGCCCAGCGCGCCTACGAGATGAACTCCAAGATCATCCAGGCGGCCGACGAAATGGCGGCGGTGGTCAGCAAGAACCTGAGATAGCAACCGGACACGCGGGGAACATGATGTTTCGCCTGACAGCAGCTCTTCGTACGGGAAGAATCCTTCCGGCCCTGCGGCGCGCGGCCCTCGTCGCGCCCGCTGCGCTCGTCGGTCTTTGCGTAGCCGGGGCGGCGCTTGCCGACGCGCACACCGCCGTCGTGCCGAAGCGCATCATCTATCCCGGCGAGGAGCTGGATGCCGGCCAGCTCGAAGAGGTCGAGGTGACCAACCCGAACATCGTCAAGGGCTATGCCGAGACCATCGCCGATGTCAGCGGCCTCGTAACCAAGCGCACGCTGCTGCCCGGCCGCGTCATCCTCACCTCGGCGCTGCGCGAGCCCTTCGCCGTTTCCCGCGGCACCACCGTCCAGCTCGTCTTCGACAACGGCTCGCTCGTCCTGCGCGCCGCCGGAACGCCGCTGGCCGATGCCGCGGTCGGCGATCTCATCAAGGTCCGCAACAAGGATTCGGGCGTGATCGTCTCCGGCACGGTCATGGACGACGGAACCGTGCATGTGGTGGTGAAATGATGCAGATCTTCTTCCGCCGCGCCCTTGCCGCCATCGCCTGCCTCATGCTGGCAGCAGGCCCGGCGCTTCCCGCCGCCCGCATCAAGGATGTCGCCTCGCTCCAGTCGGGCCGCGACAACCAGCTCATCGGCTACGGCCTCGTCGTCGGTCTCCAGGGCACCGGCGACAGCATGCGCTCCTCGCCCTTCACCGAACAGTCCATGCGCGCGATGCTGCAGAACCTCGGCATCTCGATGGTCGGCACGCAGACCCGCGCCAAGAACATCGCGGCCGTGCTCGTCACGGCCAACCTGCCGCCCTTCGCAAGCCCCGGCAGCCGCATCGACGTGACGGTCGGCTCGCTCGGCGACGCCACCTCGCTGCGCGGCGGCACGCTCGTCATGACTTCGCTTTCCGGCGCCGACGGCCAGATCTACGCCGTCGCGCAGGGCTCCATCGTCGTCACCGGCGTCAGCGCCAACGGCGATGCGGCGACCGTCCAGCAGGGCGTGACGACCGCCGGCCGCGTGCCGAACGGCGCGATCATCGAGCGCGAGCTGCCCTCGCGCTTCAAGGACGCCGCCGATCTCGTGCTGCAGCTTCGCAACCCCGACTTCTCGACCTCGGTCGGCATGGCCGACGCAATCAACCGCTATGCGGCCGCGCAATACGGCGCGCCGATCGCCGAATCGCGCGATTCGCAGTCGGTCTATGTCGCAAAGCCGAAGATGGCGGACCTCTCCCGCCTGATGGCCGATATCGAGAACCTCGTGATCGAGACGGACGCGCCCGCGCGCGTCGTCGTCAACGAGCGCACCGGCACCATCGTCATCGGCCAGGACGTGCGCATCTCGCCGGTCGCCGTCAGCTACGGCTCGCTCACCGTGCAGGTCAACGAAATGCCCGAAGTGGTGCAGCCCGAACCCTTCTCCAAGGGTGTGACGGCCGTCCAGCCGCGCACGGACATCCTCGTCCAGCAGGACGGCGGCAACGTCGCCATGCTCGACGGGTCCAGCCTGCGCTCGCTCGTCTCGGGTCTCAACAGCATCGGCGTCAAGCCGGATGGCATCATCTCCATCCTGCAAAGCATCA
>Ga0222420_100285_pt1 | contig 40258 bp, 35 predicted proteins | sample 3A2ome_FD_182470 | JGI IMG/M metagenome (GOLD analysis project Ga0222420, IMG submission 182470) | Enriched microbial communities from leaf-cutter ant dump, University of Wisconsin, Madison, United States - 3A200A (version 2) | ecosystem: Environmental > Terrestrial > Nest > Insects nest > Nest...
GTAAATAGATCAAACATCCACACTAATTTAGCAACAGCTTATAGTATTGCTATTTGATTACTAACTAATAGACAAAATGTAATTGTTATAAGGATTTGGTTTACTAAATACACTATAACTCTTATAATATTTAAGGTTTTTAACTGAATTAATAAGAAACATTATGAACAAAGCAGAATTTGTAAATCATATCGCAGTCCAGTATCAATGTACTAAAGTAGATGCTGAAAAAGTAATCGACATGTTTACCTCATCAGTAATCGATGCAATAGGACAAGGTAAGGAAATATCCCTTATTGGCTTCGGTAATTTTAGTATTAGTAAAGTTGAAGCTAGAACAGGACGTAATCCAAGAACTGGTGAGGAATTGCAAATTGCCGCTTACAACCAACCTAAGTTTAAGGTCGGTCAGAAGCTTAAAGATGCGGTTAATGCAAAATAAACATAAAATATTCACTACTAATATCAGGTCACTTGCTTCGAGTAAACCCTCAATACTAGTTCCGATATTACTGGAAGATCCGGTTAACATATTGCTGACATTTGTAGCTGTAAACCGGCTATTTCTGATAAAATCATTTAATGCTTTTTCTTTTGCAAATAAATCACCGAAGCCTTTTTCTATTAAACTTCCTGCATCCTTGAACATTGAGGATATATTTGCTGCCGTAAATTCCGTATTTCGTATAAAATCATTTAACCTGTCTTGATTTTTGCCCAGTGCCATAATTCCTTCTTTTATGCTCGCACCACTACCGGCTAGCATATTTGCCACTGAGCTCATTTCAAAGTTACTATGACTAATGAAACTCTTTAGTAAGGGTATATATTTTATTAACTGTTCTATCGCCGTACCTATCTTACTCCCAGATCCCTCAAGCATCCTGGCTATTTCAACAGGACCGCACCCGTGTACTCTTATCAGTTCCTGTAAATGATCATTATGGGCAAGTAATGATTCAATTGCCTTATTACTATTAACTCCTGCTCCCTTTAACATCCCTGAAACATTACCGGACGTAAATGGACCGGTTTTTATAAAAACGGTAAGCTTCTTAAATTGTTTGTTTAATTCATCAATTGCTTCTCCTATATTAACTCCGCTTCCTCCAAGTATAGGAACTCAAGAAGACCGGCATCAACCATTTGAAGCAAGATATTACGCCTTGTAATCAGTGCCTGTGCTGTTTCCTTGATCCTTCTTCTTGTACCACCAAGCATACAGGCTATATTATCTGCAGTAAATCCGCTATCGTTAATAAGGTCTTTCAGTTCTCCTTCATATCCAATAAGAGCATCAATCGCTTCTCCTATATTAACTCCCGCTCCGTTAAGCATTCCGGCAATATTGCTGGCACTAAATTCACTGCTTTTTATAAACCTGCTTAAATCTCTTTCTCTTTTAGCTAACTGCTCTATCGCATCTCCTATATTTGCTCTTGAGCCGTTAAGCATCCCTGATATGTTCAAGGTAGTAAATCCCTGTTTTCTAATAAGTTTAGTTAACTTCCCGGTATTCCTACTCAGTGATTCTATTGCCGGAGCAACATTGTTTCCTGAATTACTAAGCATTCCTGACACATTTGCTCCCGTAAAACCGGTAGCGTTAATAAACCGGTTTAAGATCTTGCCGTTATGAACAAGGGTAACTATGGCACTGCTAATACCTGCTCTTGCACCGCCTAATATTCCGGATATATTCTGCGCACTAAAGTTGCCCTCCTTGATAAATGCATCCAATTTAGGCCCATGATAAACCAGGCTTTCAATTGCCTCTTCTATATGTATACCGGCTCCGCCAAGCATGTTAGCTATGTTAGAACTACTAAATGCATGGTTCTTGACAAGGTTATGGAGTCTCTGCTTATTACGGATTAGCAGGTTAATTGCTTCACCGAGCTTAGCTCCAGACCCTCCCAGCATTCCTGATATGTTCTGAGCCGTAAAAGTTCCGTTTCTAATCAATCCATTTAACTCCTCAGTATTATCAATTAATGATCTAATACTAGCTGATAATTTACTCCCAGACCCCCCAAGCATACTGGAAATGTTTTCAGCTTTAAAACCACTATCCTTGATAAGTGCGTTCAAGGCATTACCATGTATAAGTAAAGAATCAAGAGCAATACCTAGATCATCTCTTGCCCCTCTTAGCATTGCCGCCACATTCCTGCCGCTAAACTCGGTAGTAGCAATAAATTCATTTAACCTTGCCTTGTTTTCTAGAATACACTTTAACGGTATAGTAAGATCACCGCTCCCGCCGGCAATAGTTGCAATGTTTGCCATTGTAAAGTGTCCACCCTTAATAAACAGGCACAACTCCTGTATGTGCTCTGTGATGGCATTGATATTTCGCTTAATCCGTATTCCCGATTTAGTTAGCATCCTTGAAAGGATATCTGCCGTAAAAGCTCCTTCCTTAATCAGTTGCATCAATCTATTACTATAAGTTATAAAGTCTGTTATAGCAGTATCGATACTCCCTCCTGCTCCAGAGAGCATGTTACTTATGCCCGATGGTGTAAATCCATATCCATATAATTCTCTAATGTCAGATGCATGTTCTAACAGAGTATCCTCAACCAGACCAAAATGTTGCTCTCTTCCCTTGGCAATACTTGATATATTAGACTTGCTAAATCTCAGTTCTTCAATACTGCTATTTGTAGACATCCTGATTTAAACCTTTTGTTTCCGGTTACTGAAGGATTATAATACGATATTTCACTGTTCCAAGTAAAACCATTTTATAGAATACATTATTCATCTTGATTTATGTACATTATTCATATAACCTATGTAAATACTTCATTACAAACTTTTTACACCGATTTTATGATTAATAAAGTTAATAAAGCTCATAGGCTTAAATATTTATATTTATTTAAATTATTAAAAAAATTCTTCTCCTTTAAGAAAGAAACATTTTATATCATCACTCTGGTAACAGGCGGTTTATTTTTCTTACCATTTACTTTCTATATATCACTATATTTTCCTCCTGAATGGATAAACGCTCTAGAGCAGATAAACCAGCTATACTTATATTTTTAACTATTTGAATAATCATAACCTGTTAGGATTAAAGAACAAAGCTGATGTTAAAACGAATGCAAGGCCTAAATTGGCTGTACTTTGATCTTAATAGCTATTTTGCTACCATTGAACAGCAAGTTGATCCTTTACTGAGGGGTAAGCCAGTTGCTGTCGTGTCCCTGCTTTCGGACTCTACCTGTGCTATTGCTGCGAGCTACGAAGCTAAACTAAAAGGCATTAACACAGGCACTAAGATTTATGAAGCAAAAAAACTATGTCCTGAACTCATATGTATTAAAGGTAGGCATAAACTATACGTAGAATACCACAAACGTATTTTCGCAGAAATTAACAAGCTATTATTTGTAGATGCAGTATGCTCTATAGATGAAGGTGCAGGTAGATTAACCGGTAAATACCAACAGGAAGAAGAAGCTATTCGGCTTGCACAGAATATTAAGCTAGCTATTAAACAAAATGTAGGTGATTACATAACCTGCTCTATTGGCATGACAGGCCCTATATTTACTACCATGTAATCAGCAATTATCTTAAAAGAAAACATAGTTATACAAAATGAGGCTTAATATTTTTAGGATATATAGGAGTGTTAATCTTTAAAGAAGCGCTTAATGTTTATATGATAATTGGCACTATAACCATTATAGTTTCTACATATATGATTACTTATTTAAAAACTTAATACCTCTAATAAACCAGGGTAATGGGTTAAATTTCTATTGGTAAAACGTATCGCTTTCTAGTCTACCCGTCTGCAAAATGAGGCATTACCATTTTCATTTTCTTGTTGTTAAATTATATCTCATTTCGCAATTTTACCAGTCCACTTTTTGGTACCATTTATAATGGCTTCCTTCAGTCATATGAGCAATCAAGCGGTTTAGTATTGTAACAAAATAGCCTTATGCAGAAAAGCCATGTACAATATTTTTATGTTATGCTACTCTTTAGTAGCAATTGAGTTTAATAAAATTACAATAAGTTTAAATATTATTAAAGTTTGGTGTTTAAAGCATAGATATGGAGTAGTAATTATGAGCAAAGAAAGAGAGGGTAACGATGATATCGTTACTGAAAAATTAGAGCACAAAGACCACGAAACAGTCGATCCTAAAAAAAGTAATCAGCAAGATATTAGAAAATCACAAATGCATTTAGAATATTTAGCAAGTCAGATTAAAGGTGAGGATAATGGACAAGAGATATTGGAAAAATTATATGAGGAAGTAGAAACAATGGAAAGTGAGTTAGGTAAGGGGTTAAATTTCTATAACAGCCTTGTTAATGTATTTAATTTAGGAATTCAAAGTAGCAAACGAGAAAAAAACCCGAATCACGCAAATTTTAAACTGCTTTTATTAATGGAAGAAGTTTTTGAACTTACTGAAGCTTTTTTTTCACACAAACCTAATTACTCAGATAAAATTAATGATTATAAGCGAAGTATTTCTACTATTTATAAGGATTTAGATCCAGAAGATAGCCAAAAAATTCTTATAGGTGATCTATACCCTGATTATATAGATGAGTAGGGTAAGGTCCGACTACTATAAATAATTAACATTACACTTACTTAACATATGTTAGTAGCTAGTGTGTACATTAGTGTATAAATTTTAATATCCATAACTGAAAACATTATAATAATGTCTAAAAAAGCCAATCTCTATCCATACGATAGTTCAGATGAGGAAGAGGACTACCTTTATTTAAAAAACGTTAAAGAATTATCACAACATTCTCTGGCTTCTTCTGGTTTTTTAATAGAAGTTGCTCAAAGTATGATAAACAATCCTTACTCTAAAAAGATATATAAAAATAAAAAAGAAGAATTATCTAAAGAATTAAATGTCATACAGAAAAAAGGTAGTATAATTGATAAATACTTTCCTAGTATGGTTCTTTATCAACGGAATACAAAAACTAAGGAAATAGTACAAAATTTTGAAAAAGTTTATAAGGAAACAATAGCAACAAGCTTAAAAGTAAAATTAAAAGACTTGGAGCAAACAAGGATTCAATATAATAACACGGTTGAAGAATACATAGCATCTATTTCTAGAATTTACTCAGGGAATGTATCTCATAATGATATAACTCAAAGTGTTATAAGCAAATTGATAGAGGAACGTATTATCAAGAAACAAAAATTCATGGACACAGATGTTCAAGAAAAAGAGCTAGAGAAGCAAAAGAAAATAATAAAGAAGATCACAAATAATTTAAAAGAGAGTGATCTCACAAGATTTAGTATTGTACAAAAATATGGTATAGATTTAAACCGGGACAAAATATTAGAAAAACTAGAAACAACTAAGGCCAAACTTCTGGGACGCCCTACAGAGAAAATTTCATCTCAAAAAATTCAAGCTTATATACAATCTGCTATACAGGATCTGCCAATAGACGATTTTATCAGTTTTATATGCGACACTGAGGTTTATCAAAAACCAAACAGCTCACAAGAACAGCAAGAAAAAGAACTAATAGTTTGCTATATTAAAACAGGTACTTTAATACCTATGTTATTAAAGGCCTTTAATACAAACACCTATTTAAATGAACATTACCCAATTAACATAGAGCTAAGAAATCATTTGTCTAAGCAAACCTTTAAAGAAGACTTTAGAGAACATATAGCAGATAAGATGTTAGATCATAGGATCATTAGGCATTCCCAAAAAGTTGTTGCTATGGATCAAGTCACAGATGTTATAAATCATAGTACTACGCTTAAATCTGGAGCTAAAACATACACAAATATAAAAATCACTCAGAATGGAATAAGATTGGACTTTATAGATTTACCTATACAAGGCATAAGCAGTGCTTATGAAGCGTTAGTAAAAGAATTAAGTAACAAGCTGTATTCCTCAGATATAATAAAGAAGATTATTCATAATCAATATATAGTGGACGGAAATCAACAACAAGGCTTCTTATATAGATTAACTGATTTATTATTTAATTGTGAACCAGCCAGAGCTGTATCAGCTTACTTGACTAATGCTATGTTCTTTGAGTTAGTAGACGCCGAAATTTATAAAATAGGTGATTTACCTTTTAAGTTACCTATGGCAATGAAAAAGGCTGTAAGTGCTAGCAGGTACATATATGATCAGCTTGGAGGAACTTATGGGGGTGCTAAAAATCTTCTTACAACTAGACAATATTATGACCATGATATCGGGGATGAAACTGCTGGGAATATACTAGCAGCAAGAGATACAGCCTTGTTTTATAACTGGCTTATATATAAAGGAGTTATAAAAGCGCGGTATAAAATAGAAGTTACAAAACGTATTCAAGAAGTATATAAGCTTTTAACCGATAATATTGGAATACAAACAGATCTAGATAAAGCAACTAATAAAAAAATAGCTAATAAAGAAAAAATAACAAATCTTAAAACGCAACTTCAAAGTAATCTTGATAACCTGAATAATATTGTTAGTGTTACGAACAATTCTTTATCTCATTTTATTAATGGATCTGAAAGTAGAGATAACCTATACAAAGAATTACATGATTTAATATATGATTGGTATGGTATACATTTAGAATATTTATACTCTTGGAAAAAATTTGAGAAAGAACAGTTAAAAAATAAAGATATAATAGGTAGATTTATTGGTGCTGTAACAACAAAGGCTAAAGACAATCAATCATTAAAGGAATTACAAGGATTATCCCCCGAGAAAATAAAAGAAGAATTAAATAATGATCAATCTGAAGTCTATAAACAATTTAGAATGTATCTAGAGAATCCTTGGGGATATAATAAAGACAAAGTGACTAAAGAGGTTACCACGCGAAAGCAATATATTGATGATAGTCAATACGAACACAAAGGCAGTTCACAGAGAACAGAAATTTCAGATGGTGCTGCTTTAAATGATAAACAAAACGCTTTTAACCAAAGAAACAACTCAAAATATTACTATCAGGATAAAGATATAATAGTAATCCAGAAAGAAATAATGCCACAAGGATCTATAGTAAAGATATTTGGTAATGATGATAATACAAAGGGGATATTAGAAGAATTAATTAGTCAATTAGGAGAAAATCCTGTTTTTTGTATTTATAACCCTAATGGTGGACATTGGGTCAGTTTTGTAATCTTAAAAGTACAAGATCAAATAACGGTTTTATATAAGGATTCGCAAGAAGGAGGAGATGGTAGTGGATTACAAGATTCACTGAAAGCAATAGATCAAGGTATAAAGGTTAGGACTAATGAACCGCACGAACAAACATCCGGCGTAGAGTGTGGAATATTTGCCTTGCAAAATATGGCAATTATGGCGGTACAACTTCAGTACAATCAAGGAAATTTTATTGAGGGGTTTAGTCAGTTCAAGGGATTCTGTAGTTTAGAAGACGCTCGGAAATTGAGGGCAGGAGAATTTGCCAAACAGTATGTATTAGGAATGAAAAAACAAATCCAAATCGATCATGCAAATAGCGCAATGCTTTTAAAACTAAGGGAGCATCATGATAATGAGGTTACAATACTTGCCGAGATTTTACTAAAATATAAAAATCTAGAGCAATTTGCTATAAAGCCATTATTAGCTAAAGAAAGCTTAAAAAGCAAAGTGGAAAATACTATAACTATACAAATCGCTACGCCTCCTGATACTAATCCAACAAGCAGTAATTATACCTACCAATATATGATTCGTTTTAGTAAAAATATATCTGATGAGGAAATTAGCAAAATTATAGAGCAATGGCCTGAAGCATTACGCGGTGACTATTCCAAGGGAACTAGGGTGATTAGAATCAATGAATCTCTGGTTAGTGAAATAATCGATCAAATCCCAAAAAAGGCTGTTGCGTTGATAGATCCTAACAAGCATGAAGTAACAGTGAACGAGTTATTAGAAAGATTAAATGTACCAAACTCATGGCAACAAATGGTAAATGAAATAGTACCTGATCTTCACTCAAGCAGCTATTCTAGTAGTTCTTCAAGCTCTAGTTCTTCTGATTCTTTATTAGAATCTAACCAAAGCTCTAAGCCTTTGAGTGGCAATAAACAAGAGAATATAGACATAGGCCTAGTCAATACATATTTTGGTAAATACACCTTAGATGGATTATGTGATATCCTTAAGCTGAGAATAAATGATCTAGATCTTAATAAGAACTTAAAGATACAATCTGCTTATTTTATAGATAAAAGTAACAATAATATTACAGAAGTATTATCAGAAATAATAACATCTAAGGAAACAACGATATTAGTCCCATTAAGCTTATTTGGCCATCATGCAGTAGGAGTAATTTTAGAAAAACAAAGTAACGGCATATTAAGTATCACTTATCTAGACTCCTTGAAGAAACCTATACCCAAGGAGTTACAAGATGTAGTACTTGATCAACTTGGCCCATATAACGTAGCTTTAAAAGAACTGATTATAGAACAGCAGAAATATTCTAATTGTGGTCCTGAAGTAGTTGAGAATTTTGTTTACTATTTAACTGGTAAAAGGTTCAGTCAAGAAGACGCTATAGAATATCACTCTAGATTAGTAGAAGATAGTTTATTAGTAACAGATGCATATGAACCTTTTGCGAAAGAGGATTATTCTAACATCCTACCCTTCTGTAATATAGAGTATGAGATATTAGGAGACAGTGCCGTTTAGTAGCTAATTTCATTTGGGCTCTTTCCAACTAAGTGTGTAAATTTCTAGGATAGGTTATATTAAGAATAATATAATTTATTAGGGAAATAACATGAGTAAAAATGATCAAGAAAAAATAAAACAAGCAGTAGATTTGTTAATAGATAAAGACACAGATCTAACAAGTTTTTTTGCTAAAGACGGGATGTTAAAAGAGCTCACAAAAAATCTATTTGAAAGAGCTTTAAAAGCAGAAATGGATGAGCATCTTGGCTATAGCAAATTATTTACAAAAATTTATAGATGTTTATCCCCTAGCAAAAACCATTCTTAAGACTGCTCAGTTAGAAGGTTTTATAGGAATTTTCAATAGCCCTGCTGTTCCAAATAATAGCAACGTGGAAGGATGTTATAAACCAGCTACTAAAGATGTAATAATCGGTGAAAGCTATGATAGCTCAGATATAATAAATACAGTTAGTACAATCATCCATGAACTTACCCATAAATATATGTTTCAAAATGTTAATAAAGAAGGCCTACCTTTTAAAGAAGATAATCCTGAAGCTGAAAAATTGTTTAAAACAATATTAAATACATTAAAAATAGAAAATGATGTTTTACATCAGTGTTATCAATCTTATCCTGAATTCCAGTATATAGCTGAGTCTATAGCTTATTTTTTTCAAAAAAATAGCCTCAATACTCATTACAGTAAAGTAACCATGTTAGAAAAAAGGAACTCTACGCTCTTAGAGCTCTTCAAAAAATCAGGAATTCCCCAAGAAGCACCTGAAGCAAATCCACCGTACGCTGGATTAGACAAAACCGGAATTTACCAAGCAGCTGTAGAAAAATATCTTTTACCAATTATGCATGGATTTGATATTATTTTTGAAAAACTGAGCAGTATTTTTTTCGGCACGTCAAAAGTTACCGGGATAGTCCTTGATTATCTAGGCGGGGATTATGATGTTAGCTTACTTGAAGCAATGGAATTTATAACATTAGAATTAGATCCTGAAATAACCCATACCATAACTGATTACCTTGGGGCTAACTGGCAACAGGCTGGCATAGTAGATTAATACTTATATATTTTCTATGCAAAAGAACCAAGCAAAAAACTTACTTGGTTCTTTAAAACATTATCTAATAAACTCTTTTTACCGGTGGAACAGGTTCAACTTCATCAGTTAAGGTAGTTAAAACCACCGGTTTATAATCTATTTTAACCATACCGTTTTCTTTAAGCCAAAGAAGTGTGTGTTTCATCCAGTTTTTATCATCTCTCTCTGGAAAATCTTCTCTTGCGTGCGCTCCCCTACTTTCTTTCCTATTTAATGCCGCATGCACAGTAAGAACCGCCTGATCAATTAAATTAGCAAGCTCCAAGGCTTCAACTAGATCGCTATTCCAAATCATTGAGCGATCGGTTACCGAGATATTAGCATATTCTTTCCTGATATCATCCATCATTTTTTTTCCTTCTTCTAACACTTCCTCAGTTCTAAAAACTGCGGCATGATCCTGCATAGTTCTTTGCATTTTAAGACGTAAATCAGCTACGGAGATATCTCCTTTTGCATTCCTAATTTTATCTAATCTGGAAATAATAGGATCAAGTATATCTGATTTTAACTTTTTATGAGGTGTGCCAGCTTTTATAATTTCTACCGCTCTATGTGCTGCTGCCCTACCAAAAACTACAAGGTCAAGTAAGGAATTTGAGCCAAGACGATTGGCACCATGAACAGAAACACACCCTGCTTCGCCAATTGCCATAAGGCCAGGGACAATAGTTTGTTTACCGTCTTTAAGAGTAAGGACTTCCGTATGATAATTTGTTGGAATTCCGCCCATATTATAATGAACAGTAGGTAATATTGGAATTGGTTGTTTGGTTACATCCACGCCAGCAAAAATTTTTGCTGTTTCGGATATTCCCGGTAATCTTTCATGCAAAACTTCCGGCGGCAAATGATTTAAATGCAAAAATATGTGATCTTTCTTAGGACCCACACCTCGTCCTGCTCTTATTTCCATTGTCATAGCTCTGGAAACTACATCTCTTGAAGCTAAATCCTTAGCTGATGGTGCATAACGCTCCATAAAGCGCTCGCCTTCTGAATTGACCAGATAGCCCCCTTCTCCTCTTGCTCCTTCAGTAATTAAACATCCAGCGCCATAAATTCCAGTTGGATGAAACTGGACAAATTCCATATCTTGCATAGGTAAGCCGGCCCTTATACACATTCCCCCACCATCACCGGTACAGGTATGAGCTGAAGTTGCAGAAAAGTACGCCCTACCATACCCTCCAGTAGCTAATACTACCATATGTGCCTTAAAAACATGTAAACTACCATCGTCCAAATTCCACGCAACTACTCCCTTGCACTCACCATTTTCCATGATTAAATCGATCGCAAAATATTCTATAAAAAATTGCGCTTGGTGCTTTAGTGCTTGTTGATATAAAGTATGTAAAATCGCATGACCCGTTCTATCAGCTGCAGCACATGTCCTCTGTGCTGCTTTGCCCTTGCCGAAATTAGTAGTCATTCCACCAAATGGCCTTTGGTATATTTTACCTTCTTTATTCCTGGAGAAGGGAACACCGTAATGCTCCAGTTCTATGACACTCGCAGCTGCATTCTTGCACATATATTCTATAGCATCCTGATCCCCGAGCCAATCTGAGCCCTTAATTGTATCATACATATGCCATCGCCAATCATCTTCTCCCATATTGCCAAGTGCGGCACTTATCCCTCCCTGAGCAGCTACAGTATGGCTGCGAGTTGGAAAAACTTTAGTCACACAAGCCGTATTAAGACCACTTTGGGCCATCCCGAAAGCAGCACGAAGACCAGCACCACCAGCGCCGACAACAACTACATCAAATTCATGAGTTTTTATGTTATAGCTATTAGTCATAAATATTCTTCCCTCACAAAACCATTACGTAAAAAGTTGCCAAGGCAAATGAAGCAGCCGTAATAATTGCAAATATCTGGATTGCAAGAATAAGAACTAAGCGATAAGTTCTACAACTCATATAGTCTTCAATAACAACTTGCATACCAAGAACAGCATGGTACATTACTGTTAGAAACAAAACCAGAAGCATCGTTAGATTAAAAGGCTTTTTTAAGTGAGAAATAGCCATAGTAACATTGCTTTTAAGTATCTCTCCAAAAAAGGAAATTACCCATAATATCATGAGAGAAATTATTATAGCAGTAAGCCTTTGATGCCACCAGTGATGAGAACCAGAGCTCGCTGCTCCGAGATTTTTTGCTTTTGATAAATCTGACCTATATTTGCCTTTCATCGTAAACCCGTATGTAATTTAATTTAATCTAGACAGACAACCAAAAAATTATCGTTAATAATATAGAAGCAATAACAGCTACCCAACCGGAATAATTTATTGCTTTAATAGAAAAACCACATCCAGTATCCCATATTAAATGTCTAATCCCGGTACATAAATGATAAAAAAAACCGTAACTAGTAAGAATAAGCAAAAACTTAACAAAAAAACTATCAAAAACTTTTAAATATACCGGATCAAATTTACTGAATACCCACAAAATAAACCACCAGCCTAAAGCAGAAAGCATAAAAAATAAACCAATGCCACTAAGGCGATGACCAATCGATAGTACTGAGCTAATCTGAGGTTTATAAATACTAAGATGCGGCGAAATTGGCCGGGCTTGGTGTATTTCTTCTCGAGATTTCTGCATGAAATAATACTCGCTTTGGTTAAACTCTAGTCATTTCAAACTAAAGTATATAAACTAGTCCAAACCTTTTCAAGTTTCTTCGATACCTTTTGCCAGAAATTCTCTAATAACTACTAAAATAAAACATAACTCTGCAGAATTACCTATTTGCTTGCTAATTTAACTTAAGTTACGCAATTTCTTATAGACATAATAAATTTTATTGATTATAAGTTCGTCTAAGGTATGCACCTCAATACTTTTCATCAACAACTCCCAAATAAATACTCAGTTATTTGGCCAGATAGCTCAGTTGGTAGAGCAAAGGACTGAAAATCCTTGTGTCGCCGGTTCGATCCCGGCTCTGGCCACCACTCACTGTTTTCTCTAATTGTTAATAATTTTAAAATTTTTAACGAATTAACTAGCAGTAAAAGAAACTCTGCCCCTATTATACTATTTGCAGTTAAAACCTTTTATACTGCTAATAAAACCTTGGTAAACTTATATAAAAATTATCTTGATTATAATTTTTTATCCTCTAGTATGTGGCCGAATTACAATTAAGAAGTTAACTTACTCAAACAAGTTTTTAAAATTACTTGTATGAATATTCAAGGATCCGAGACAGAAATATTTTTGTCCGAAATAAAAGAATTAATCCATAAGCAGTTTGAAAATTTAGGAAATATTACTGGTGATTTTTTCCTTTCCTTGGAATTACTGTACACAGCCCCTTACTACAACGACCAAATCATATCACAAATAAGGCAATTGATTGATAGTTATGCAGCCAAAGGCGATGAAATCTTAGAAGTATTATGCTACAAACTTACTGGTAGAAATGGAGAAACTTATTTCGCTTTTAACAACAGATTTAGAAAATTTAAACCTTATTAAAAACTAAAACACATAATAATTTACTTATACTTAAGCTTTAAGTTAAATAATATCCTTAATCCAGGCAATCTCTAGGCATTATTTCATAAACTGGATGTTCTAAGGTAGAGATTGCAAGATTTGACGAATCCATCCAGCCATCAAATACTAATGATTTATTACCGTCAGGCTTATTATCAAAAACCGTAATTAATATAAGATTAGCAGGTCTTAAAGGATTATTGTTTTTTGCGCATTTATGAACTTCTACAGAGAGGTTACCAAAAGACTCTATTTTATTTAATTCAAATTTCACTAGTTCAGATTTAGCAGTAATCTTATTTAACACAATAATATTAGCTTTTTTCTTATAAGAAAAAGAGTTAGATTCTTGAGGAAGGGTAATTTCAGATGATATGCTTTCTTTTTTTTTCTCTTCTAATTTTATTAAATCCTTACGTTCTATTTTTTGAGGCTCTGAATCAGAAGATTGATTAATCAGCCCTTGTTCTATTTCATCAAGTATAGATATTGTTCCCTCTTCATCTTCTGCTTTACAAACCTTAAGGTTATTAGAATATACAAATAGTATTCCTATAGTAAGATACCAAATCCAATATTTACTTAATTTAAATTTAGGCTTTCTTACAATTTCCATGGTATTATACCTAATTAAGATTAAATTAATGTAAATCGATTTTACTTGTTAATAATCTCTCTTCTATCCTACTGAGGGCAGTATCTGTGATTTCCTGAGCAATTTGTGCCATACCAAACTTTCTTTTAAACCATGATTGCTGTTGCTCTATATATTCTATTTTTACTTCCTTACCATATCTTTTATAAATAAATGAATATAAATCATCTATTCCATCAATAAGTCCATAATCCAGAGCTTTCTGGCCTGTCCAGAACTCACCATTGAATATAATATCATCAGTCTGGGTAATCCTACCTTTTCTACGTTCTTTTATAGTATCCTTAAAATGAGCATATATGTTTTTCTGTAAATCTTTGACCAATTTTACATCAGAAGCTTTTACAGGCTGAAAAGGATCAAGGACAGATTTATTTTTCCCTTCTGTAATTACCCTTCTCTCAATTCCTAATTTTTCTATAGCACCGTGAAAACCGAACCCACTCGAAATAACACCTATACTGCCAATAATTGAGCTTTTATTTGCAAATATCTTATCACCGCTGCAAGCAAGCCAGTATCCGCCGGAAGCTGCAATATCTTCAATAAAGCTATAAACAGTTACCTCCAATTCTTTTGCTAAGGAAATTATTCTTTTAGATATTAACTCAGACTGAACAGGAGAACCTCCAGGAGAATTTATACATAAACATACAGCATCTAGCCTTGGTAGTTTAAACATTTTCTCAATTAGTTTATTCAGTGAAGAAATGGTAAGACCTGATTTCATAGCTCCTGCTTTACCTATCACGCCTTCTAACCTTATAACGGCAACAATGGGTTTAGGGTTATAGAACCCAATAGGCAATAATGACATTAATTGATCTATTTTACTCAGGCGTTTAGAATTACCAGGTACTTTTACAGTAGAAATAGAATTTTTACTTTTGTTTGTTGCTTTCATCTTTTTTCTCTAATTTATCTTTTTGCGCATCATCTTGTAATTTCTGATTCTGGTTATCAGGTTCAGCTTTAGCTTTTACCTCTTGCGAATGTTGTTTTAAATTCTTTTCTCCGGACTTATCAACTGGTGGAGCAATTTTTTTATTTAAAGAAGTTGTATTATAGCTATTCTTTGGGGTTTCTGGATTACCGGGAATTTCAGAAAGCAGAATATCCCGAATTGATTCATCATGCCACTTTGTATTACCTTTAAATATAATTTTAATTTTCCCCTCAGGATCAATTAAAAAAGCAGTAGGTAATCCTATTACCGAAAACGCTTTAAATAAGCTATTCTTATAATCATGATATAATTTTAAATGCCTGATCCCATATTTATTAAAATGTTCCTCGGCTACTGCTATTCCTTTAAAATCTTCAGAAATGGCCAACACTTCAAAAGGTAACTTCCTAAAATCTTTTTGTAAGATATCCAAGCTTGGTAATTCCTCAACACACGAGCCACACCAGGTAGCCCAAAAACTTACCAATATTGTTTTGCCCTCAAACTGATCTAAAAAAACTTTATTTCCGTCTATATCAAAAAAATTTGCATCCGGTACAAAAGAAGATTCCGGTCGGATAATAGAAGAGTTTTCGGCTAAAATAGAACCACTATATAGGCTCAAAACAAAAATAAGGCTTATAAACCATAAAAATATTTTTGTAAAAATTTTTGCCATAGAATATATTGTCCTAATCCACCAAAGTTAATATTATTTTTACATTACAAAACTTATATATCAAATATTAATATGAAACAAATTATTTCTTTGGCTATTTGCTGCTTACTTCTTTTAAGTTGTGGTCTAAAAAGACCATTAGCGCTACCAGACGAGCCAAAAGAAATTAAGGTAGAAATAAGATAGGATGATATTATCAGCATTAGTCTTTTTTTCTATAGTCACCATTACCGCTCCAATAATTGGGAAATATATAGGCTGGATTTTTTTTGAGGATCCTCAAAATAATTTAATTACTAATTCTCCAAAAGGTGTAATCAAACAACAAACTTGGAAGAAGTATTTTACAAGCTTAATGATCTTTAACCTTATTTGTATAGTTTGTACTTTCTTGATAATCTTCTTTCAAAAATATTTACCTACCGGCGAGAGTCTGACAAAAGAACTAGATTTTGCAGCTAGTTTAAATGCTGCAGTGTCTTTTTCCACTAGTACATTTTGGCAAAGCCATAACCCAGAAAATCAATTAACCGTACTAAGCCAAATTTTTGCTTTAACAATGCAAAATTTTCTGTCAGGGGCTACTAATATTGCCGTATTTATAGCTTTTGTTAGGGGAATAATAAATAATGCCAATCCTTATATCGGTAATTTCTATAATGATTTCGTGCGCATTTTATGTTTTCTACTTCTGCCGGCAGCATTTATCATATCCCTATTTTTGATTGCCGGAGGGGTTCCCCATGATTTTACCGGAAATATAGACTATATAAATCTAGAAGGAAAAAAAGAACAAATGTTTATAGGACCGGCTGCAGGCCAAATAGCAATAAAGAATATAGCCGCAAATGGAGGATCTATTTTTTCGGCAGGAGCAGCCCACCCTTTTGAAGCTCCCTCCCGCCTAGTTATAATATTAAATTTGTTCTTAACCGTAATCACCCCGATTTCCTTAATATTTACTTATGGGTTTGCAGTAAAAGCTACAAATTTCAGCTGGTCACTATACTGGATAGTTGTGCTAGTTATAGGTTTTTCTTTACATGTTTTATCTCTTGGAGAAAATGATTATGGTATTCCATTAATACTTGCAGATAGAATTGTAGAAGACAACTTTAACTATACTGGAAAGGAATTGATATATGATAAATTTCCTTCTTTAATGTGGGTACTCTCTATTACCATGAGCTCAAATGGTACAACAAATGCATGCCTAGAAAATTATTCACCTCTTAGTACTATTGTTCTATTTTCTAACTTAGTAATGAGCAAGTTTATTATGGAAGGGGTGGGATCCGGTTTTTTTGCAATGCTTGCTTATTTAATTGTCTCAGTTTTTTTAAGAGGTCTTATCACTGGTAATAATAGTAATTTTTTTGGTAAAAAAATTACTATTAACGAAATTAATTATGTAATAATAGTATTTCTAATAATGCCGGTAGGCGTTTTACTTTTTACTGGCATTACTTTTGCTCTTCCGGCGACAAAAGAGTTAATAACTTATCAAGGCTCTCAAGCCGTAACGGATATTGCCTATAATTTTGTTTCCAGTTTTACTAATAATGGCTCTAATTTCACTGGACTTAATACAGCCAATAATTATTTTAATTATATGACTGCTCTGGCTATGTTTATTGGGAGATACCCAATAATATATTATTCGCTTGCAATTAGTGGTTCTTTTGCGAGCAAGAGAAAAATAGCAAATGATAATGAAAATCAAAACCAATCAAGCCTAGAGCTTAGTTTTTTCTTATTAATAACTGTATTAATTGTTGGCGCAATAATGTTTATGCCTCTAATGATTTTAGGTCCTATACTTGAATTTATTAACATGTAATAAGCAAGCCCCTATGCAGAATAACAAAATATTTTTCTACAAATAATGTGCATGCGTTTTACATTCATTTTAATACTGCTTTTTTTACTACAAGCATGTAGCACTACTAAATACTCTATAGATTCTTATAAAAAACTCACCAGCGACTTACAAAAAACTTACAAAATAAAGAGAGCCGACTTAATTTTAAGTTATGATTTAGCTAAGATAGATAACACTAGCTGTATCTTTTCAAAAGATCTCGGTTTATTTGCTAATGACAAAATTTATGCTCAGAAATACTTGCAAAAATTTAAGGAAAAATATCGCTCCAATACTCCTTTTGCCAGTGAGGCAAATCTTAAAGTACAAAAGATAACCACTTTGCTAACAAAGCTACAGAATAAATATAAAATATTGACTAAAAACCATTATCAAAATGTAAAAAGAATTGCTAAAGCCGATTTTAATAAAATTAAGCCTAAGGCAGAACTAGACAAACTAGACCAGATAACTTCTAATCTACCTTTGATGCTTCCTTCTTACAATTCTTATATTTCAAGCAACTATGGCATTAGAAAACATCCCGGCAATAAGAAATATAAAATGCATTGCGGCGTTGATCTTGTTGCCAATTACCACGCACCTATATATGCAAGTGCAACCGGGAAAGTATCTTTTGTTGGCCACCAAAATGGTTACGGGACTACAGTTGAAATCAGCCATGAAAATAATATTAAAACCAAATATACACACTTGAAAAAGACTTTTGTCAAGAAGGGACAAAAAGTCATACGAAGCCAAGCAATTGCCTTACAGGGTAGATCAGGAAACGCTCATGGTGATCATCTACATTTTGAAATCCATATAGCAGGAAAACACGTAAACCCTTATGATTTTATTGGCCATAATTATGAGTGTTTCAAAAGATAAAAACCTAATAAAGCTTGATTACAGGTTTTTATCTTTCTAGCAAGTTCTGCTTTAATTAGACTTATTAGAATTTTCTTGCGTCGGAATTGATGGTTCTTCCTTATTATCTACCTTATCATTTTTGGCTTCCGCATCCAAATTATTTTTATTAATTTCCACAGATTCTGAAGTCTTTGCCTGTGTAGCAATTTGTCTTAATTCCCCTATAATAGATGTAAACTTCTCCTTATCAAGCAGACCTGGTATAAAAATACCATTAACTACGTAAGAGGGAGCACCTTTTATCCCAAGGTTTTTAGCAAGATCAAAGTTCTTCGCTATTAATTCTTTGATAGCAAAACTGTTAATTTCATTTTCAACAAGCTGAAAATCTATTTGATTGGCAACTAACAATGCTTTCACTCCTTCTTCAGTTATCGGTTTCATCTTCATCATTTCGTTATGAATAAGCGGAAATTTTTCTTCCGATATCTTATGTACAGCTAAAGCTATTTTAGTAGCATACATTGAAGTCCCGCCTAATATAGGTAGAGGGCGAAGGATAATTTTTACTCCCGTATCACTCTCCAGTATTTCATTAGTAATTAAATTTGCCTGCTTACAGAAAGAGCAATTATAATCATAAAATACTACTACGGTTATATCACCCTCTTTATTACCAAAAATCGGAGGTGCCCCCTCACTTTCAATATTGGATTTGTTTTGTAATAAATAATCTGCAGTTTGTTTATTAGATTCCTCGATTTTTTTTCTTTGCATAGCTTCAAGAGATTCTACAAGAACTTCAGGATGACTTAATATATAATCATGAATTTTAGCATTTAACTCTTCTTCTGATAATAGAGGCTGATTTAAAACTTGCTGAGCTGCTTTCTCCACATCTGTCTGAGCCTCATTTAAAGATGTTTTAACAATTTCAGGATTTCTAAGGATTTTATAAGCAAACAGTGCTACTAAAATAAGCAAGATCCCAAGCAATATATTCGTAAAAATTTTCTGCATAATTAAAATTATTTATGTTGTTATTATAGAATTTAAGTGTTTTATAATTACTAGATAGTTAATGTTTTTGCAAAATAAATAAACTTATAAAGGTGCAATAAAAAATAGCTCTATTACTATTTATCTACTACAATAATATCCGTAGCTTTATACCAATCAGGAGATTTTACTTCTAAACCTTTTAATGCTTCAGTTGCAAGTTTTTTTGCTTCTTCCTTATTCCCTGATTTATCAGCAATAATAGCTGAGTTCAGATAACTTTTAGCTTTCAGCCCCTTTTCCTCGTAATAAACAGCCATATAGTATAAGGCCAGCAAATTATCCGGTTCTTTTTCGACAACAAATGACAGATCTTTATAGAATTCATTTAATTTCGCAGGTTGATTACCGTAATTACTAATTCCTACTATTGCTCGTCCAAGTAATATCAACGGATCATTTTTCCTTATTTCTGACGCGATGTTATACTCGCCTAAGGCAAAATCACTTCCTGATTCAAATAATATTTGCGCTTTTAACTCATGATAATAAGGATCTTTAGGATGTTGCTTTAATAACACATCGATATTTTTTAAGGCGTTATTAAAATTACCAATTCTAAAACATTTTATAGCCTTAGTATAAAGATTAAGTTCGTCTACTCCTTCTTTGTAGTCACACTGCAGTAGAGAATTTAGTTCCTTTGTATAAGCTGCTAGTTTTACTGAGGCCCTACGGAATCTCTCTACTAAGTCTTTACTATTTTGGCTGCTATTAAATCTCGACTTTTTATTATAATTTTTTAACACTACTAATCTATCCTGGCTTAGAGGATGGGTTTGCTCATAAGGGTTAATTAAATCACTCCTTGAATCAATCCTTGTTTGTTCAAAAAATTTGATCATCCCTACACTACTATGACGGCTTTTTTCAAGTAATTTTAAAGCCATTTGATCAGCACTAGATTCAAAGGTTCTCGAATATGCCTGTACTGATCTTTCAGCAATGTGGCTGCCTGCCATCATAACAGCAATCCCTGGGGATCCGCTCCCAACAGCGGTAGCAAGCCCTAGTGCGGCACTCCCCATAGCAAGTAATCTATAATTATCTATTACTTCCTGCTTCCTACTTATATGCTGCCCTAAGATGTGACCGATTTCATGAGCTACTACTCCCCGTAGTACATCGGGATCAGGAAATTTTGTTATTAAACCACTATGGACAAAAACTATTGAACCACCTACAGTAAAAGCATTGGGAACTTCATCATTTATTAAAAAAATTTTTAAATCTTTTATCCCGGAAACTTCCTTAAGTGGAGCAACCACTAAATTAATAGCTTCTTCAATTTCTGAATCTCTAATAATATTCGCATAAGCACTTTTTATTAGAAATAAAACAAAAACTACTACCTTAATTAATTTTTTTGTCATAAGAAAAGTCTCCGGTAAATACTTCTTAAGTATAGTCAACTAAGTCGTAATAATAACAAGCTTTTATAAAATTATAAATAATCAACTCAATAAATTATTATAAAACGACTTGAATAATTTATTAACTTAGGGCAAATTACAATCAGTAGTTTTATATGGTGAGGAAATATATGTCTAAATTAGCTGTTATTACAGGTGGTATAAGGGGTATTGGAGCGGCAATTTCAGTTGCTTTAAAAGAGAATGGCTACGAGGTTGTAGCAAATTACGAGCAAAATCACCAGCTGGCAGAAGAATTCTCTAAAAAACACAGCATTAAGGTTAGACCTTGGAACGTAGCAGATTTTGAAGAATGTAAAAAGAATATAGCTGCGATTGAAAAAGATGCCGGAAAACATGTCTCCGTATTAATTAACAATGCCGGGGTTATACGAGATTCTATGCTACATAAAATGGATATACTTCACTGGCGTCAGCTAATAGATATCAACCTATCTTCATGCTTTAATATGTGCAAAGCAGTAATCGATAATATGAGAAATAATAATTTTGGAAGAATAATCAGCATCAGTTCTATTAACGCTCAAGCCGGACAAATAGGACAAACTAACTATAGCGCAGCTAAAGCCGGTATCATAGGGTTTACAAAAGCTTTGGCAAGGGAATCTGCACCTAAAGGTATAACTGTAAATTGCGTAGCTCCCGGTTATATTGAAACCGACATGACGAAAAACGTACCAAGTGCAATATTAGAGACAATTATTAATGCTACCCCAGTTAAAAGACTAGGCCGCCCTGAAGAAGTAGCAAGAGCTGTTCTGTTTCTTATTGACGAGAAATCAGGATTTATTACAGGTGAGACCCTATCTATCAATGGCGGCTATCATATGAGCTGATATTCTTATATCTACTAGTCTTTGTGTTATATGAACTCCTTTATTATTACAACTATTTTTAATCTACTATATCACTAAAATTACTAGTTAAAGAACTACTAGCAGATTCACCATTTTGGCTAATCATGCTTTCACTAACGTCTGGAACACCGCTAAATAGATCTAAAAGGGTATCAGAGCTTTCCATTTCTTTAGAATGATGAGTGCTATCTTCTTTAGCAGGTTTAACTTTTTTTGATATGTGGTCACTACTGCTGCTAAAACCTGACTCAAAAACCTTGTTTAAACTCCCATATTCTTCAGGATCAAACGGGCTTTTTTCAAACTTCTTATATGAATCAATTTTTTCCTTTTCAGGCTTTTTCCTTTTAGTCAGCAGTTTAGGTTTAGAAATGATTGGTTTATCTTGAGCAATGCTAATTTCGGGCTTGCTTTTGAAGCTCCACTGAACATCAGATAAATAACCTTTAATAATGTTTAATATTTTTACATCAGATTTTGTTGTGATTTTATTGTAAACTGTATCTGGTATTTTTACACCGTGCATTTTGAGAATACCTAATACTGTTTCCGCTTCTGAAATAATAAAAGTTTTTTTGCGTGTAAAAAACTCCTCCATAATACTTTCAGTGTTATTATGCGGTACCCACAAATAATCAGGACCTAAATATTGCAATACTTTTTTGCTAAAAATATGCTTTGGTAAATATATTTTTTTAAATGGCCCCTCAAATGAATACGCTTTACTAATTCCGGTAATCAAACAATAGTTATCTGGATTCGATATAATATCAACTAATTTATTCCACTCTTCTACACCTGTAAGAATATTCTTATCGCATACTTGAAACCATTTCAGCCAATGTAAATTACTATTTAGTTCTAATAGATTGCTGTGTTTCTTAAAAAATTTAATAGATTTCATATAAAGATTTTTATTCCGCTGCAAATACCATTCCATTTGACTTTTGAGATAAAGGTATTCTCTAACATCAGGACGTTCTATAGGATAGTCATATTCTATATCCTCTTGATATTCTATATTATCCTCTTGATACGTAAAACACTTACCATACTTGGTAGAATGTTTTATTGATAACAAAGTTTTATTATGCTTTAACGCTTCGACTAAAAATCCTATTGATTGGATAGCGCCAGTACATTGATCTAAGGTCAGATTTTTTAAAATTTTATTACAACGGAGCATATCAGCAATATGCAAATATAACATCACTCGTTAAAATGCAACCATAACCTTCAATACAACTACCACTAATAAAAACAGCATGTCCCATTATACTTATATGTTTAAGAACTGTATTAAATTTTAGACGCTCTACAAAATCTAGTAATGCAGTTTTTCCTTGAGGTGAAGCTTGTTGTTGATTAAATGCACCTGGCAATATAAAAGATTCAATTGTTTTATTAGTGTGCAACGCATCACTTAAAGTATTGACAACTTCCTCTCCAAATATTCCCAAATCACCTTCATAATCAATTCTAGACATTTTAAGATTTTATTGACTTTTAACATTTCGGCAACTGGGATACAATCATCGTCATTTAAAGGACGGGTACCAGTGAAAATATGTAAATCTTTCAAGGTTAGGTTTTTAGAAACCCCTTGCATGAAGCTTTGCCAGCTAGGTTGGTTATAATATAGCAAATACTTAATATGTAATGATTCAAGGGAAGATATCTTGTTATTGCCTAAAAGTTCTCCAAAAGTGGTTAATACTAGTTGATCACTAGTATATAGTGCTTCCTCAGTTTCAAATACATCATGATTATCTAAAATCAATTTTAACTTATTTAAACTACTATTTCCCTTTCCAATCGCTTTTAAAAATTTCTTTGTTTTTTCCATCCCACCTAAGGATAATTCTAGTTCTTTCAAGTGCACATAATTTGTTGCAAGCTCCGATAATACTTTTTCTGTCAGTTTCATAACACCCCTATTTATTGCTATATATTATAGCTTTTGAAATATTTGTCTTTTGTAATCAAAATATAATGATATTAAAATAAATCAATAGATAAATTGAATAAAATTAATGACGTTATGGTTGATTCTTAGTGTTATATTTTTAGATCAAAAATGGAAAGATATAATAATTGTATCATGCGGGATATTTCCAAATAATATAAGAAATTTTTTATTATCTGAAAAATAGCAAAATATCAAACTCTTAGTGCTTAAAAGTGAGATTACAGCAAAATTGTTAAGAAATTAGGACAAGAATTGATTAGTTTCTGCAAGCCTGACCAATATTTCTTTTTCTTTATTAATTCTTTCCTCAATATAATCGGTAAGGGTCCTTACATCGTGATCTTGATATTTCTTGGTGCTAATAACTTCTAGTACTCTTAGAGAAATCAAACCAGGTTGTTTAAACCAAAACCCTTTTGGCCAAAAAACACCGGAGTTATGCGCTATTAATACTATAGGAACATTTGCATTAATTGCCAGCTTAGCGGCACTCGGCTTAAACTTAACATTTCTATCTATTTTAACTGTACCGCCTTCTGGGAACATTATGAGATGTAATCCCTGTTCTATTTTTTTTTGCCCTTTAGTTAATATCTGAAGTACTGAGCGACTATTACTTCTATCTATAGCTACGGGATTAAGCATTCTTAGCCCCCACCCAAATACCGGCATATCAAATAATTCCTTCTTAAGGACCCAGGAATGCTTTGGAATTATCAACTGCATAAAGAGATTTTCCCAAAATGACTGATGATTAGCAAGAACTATGTAAGGTTTTCCGTCTTGAGGTAATTTATCTATTCCGGTTACTTGATATTTTATACCACATAAAAATTTTGCTAGAAAAATAAAAATACGGGAAAAAATTTCGGCAATTTTATACCTTACATTATAACCTAAATTCAAGAAATATATAGGAAGCCACAAGAAAACAGCCATTATTACTGCAACCAAACTTAATATAAAATAAAAAGTAAGAACCCTTAGTCGCCAAAACATAATATACTGTTAAAATTATTAGTCCGGAGACTATAGATTTTTTGCAAAAATTGCAATTCAATAGTAAAAAATAAAAACAAAGTGATAATCCTTATAAGGCTAGGCTTAAGGAAAATGATAAAATTACATTTCATGTTTTTCAATATAGTACTTCCCTGGATCTTTTAAGTTAATTATCTTATAGTTTTGGTCAAAAAGTTTACCTTCTTTATTTAATGAATTTAGGTAATCATAAGCTTCTTGAAAGCCTTTTTCCGGCATTTTAACATTTATTTTTTGCTCGAGGTTGAGATCCCATCTTCTTTGACCATAACGCACAGCAGAAACAACTTTTTTTGCCAAAGAAGGATGTTTCTCTAAATCTTCATAAAGACTGCGTGCATAAACATTCGCATCCTGACCCACAACGTGAATTAAATCCCCAAATTTTTCTATATTTTTTGAGCTGATTCGATTACCTTCTTCATCAATTAGATATAATTTTTGTTTAAATTGCCAAATAGCAATTGGTGTTCTCTCAGTAATCGTTACAGATAAGATATCGGGTAATTTTCTTTCTACTAAAGCCATTTTTATCCATGGGTTATCTTCGATTCTTTTTCTAATATCATCTATACTTAATGAGTAAATTGGTACTCCATAACTTCCACCTATTGCTTCTATAATATCGTCTTCAGTTATATTAACTAGCCCTACAATAACCAAGTGTTTAAAAACTAAGCCAAGTTCAGCGGTTTTATCTACGAAAATATCACGTAACTTTTGTTTGGGTTTATTTAACAAATCGGTAAATAAGAGAAGTACAAGAATAAGAAATATTACTATTTTTAATAGAGTTATAAAACGCAAATAATATAGGATGAAGCGCCTTTTTATACTTATTGTCGCCTTGTTATTTTTACTCTTTTTGGACATTATTCAAATTTTGCTTCCTCCAGTATTTCCTTAACAAGATCTTTATAAGATATATTTTCTAAAGTAGCAATTTCCGGACAAATAGATAATGGTGTCATACCGGGGTGAGTATTAACTTCTAACATATATAACGCATTTCTTTCTGGGGAGTATATCATCTCAACCCTTATCATGCCAGTAACACAATCAAGGACACTACAAGCCTTTTCAGCTAAGTCTTTGATATTATTATACATTTCCGATGACACCGGTGCGGGCAGAAGATGCTCGGCAAAACCCTCAGTATATTTTGTTTCATAATCATAGAAACGTTTATTCTTTAATAATTTTATTTCAAGGACACCTATTACTCTACCGTTTAGTACTGCAACTTGCATTTCCCTACCTTTTATATATTCCTCTACTAGAATTTCATCACCATATGGAAAATCGTAATTGCCAAAGGAAAAAATATCGTCAGGAAATATAACTTGTACTCCGACACTTGACCCTTGCGCAAGAGGTTTTATAACGTACGGACGTTTTATAGGATCTTTGGTATAACCATCTGATTTTTTAATAAGTTTACTTTCTGGTATTTTAATCCCGGTAGCTTGAAAAATCTCGCAAGACTTCCTTTTGTTTAAAGCAATGGCCGAAGCTAAAACCCCAGGACCGGTGTAAGGAATACGCATTATATTAAGAAGACCCGGTAGGCAACCGTCTTCTCCGTAAGTGCCGTGTAGAGCATTATAAACAACATCAGGTTTTAAATTCAATAATACTACAGCAATATCTGCGCCCATATCTACAAAGGTTACGTGATGACCAAGTTCGATGAGTGATCTGACAATACCGTTTGAAGACATATAAGAAACTTCCCATTCAGCAGACATACCCCCACCAATTACCACTACGTGCTTTTTTGCTGAACTCCTTCTAGCTATAAACTTTTCTATTGGTTTAGCTTGAACCTTAACAAAATCAATCAATTTAATATCAGCTAGCTTATTGAGCGAATCAAGTTCAACGATAAGTGATTTTTCTTTAAATACAGTTTTAAAATTTCCGTTAGACATATTATAAAGCTTTTATAGTTTCTCGTGCTACACAAGCAGCAGCACTATCCCCAGTATTTGTTTTATTTCCTAAAGCTAGAGAAATTATTAAACCATTTGGTTGCAATCTTTTAACGCGCCCTGCGGAAAATTCGCTATCAATATGAAACCTATGAGTTTGATTCATTGCACTATGATCATAAACTACAACATTATCTATTATATCCACGGCCTCTGATACCATGGAAGTACTCTCTCCTGGAATCCAAATTTCACTTCCCTCTTTTAATACCGCCGCACCTAAAGCAGCTTTATATAAACTTGGGATACCAATTTGAAAATCAAACAACTTAACATTTTCTGTTTTAGCTCTAACAGATGTAATGAACGTCTGGGTTACATGGTCTATCTCACCTTTATGAGCTTTCTCATTAATTGTTCCATCCACATTATGCTTTCCGGTACGCGGGCCATTAAGTACAATAATATATAAATTTTTCTCCTGAGCTCTTGCTAAAACCAACTCACTTAATTTTTCTGCTTCGTTTACTTGATACTGTTTCCATTCCTTTCCATCAGGCATCTGTACATCTCCTCCTAAAACCACAACGAGATATTTTTTAACTACAGGAAATGAAAAAGAGTGTTTTTTAAACTCATCAATTACTTCCTCCTTAGTTAAATTATGACATACGCCTACTGTTTCTACCAATTTTGTTCTAGAATGCTGAACTTTTTTCCGTAAATTTTCTGTTACTGCATGTTTAGGTAAAGCAATTATATCGACCCCTTCTGGATTGGTTTTAGTAAGTAAAAGCTTCTCATAATCATTTAAAATTTGATGAGAAACATGAACTTTTAAAAGTTTACACCCGTTAAATTTCTCTATACTTCTAAGAGCATCAATTCCATAAACCCCTGATGAGATAGCAATAATTTTATCTTTATCTGAACATTTAAAGCTTTGAGAAACCTTATCAAGATCTTGATAGTTTACTTCTTTGATAGCCCATTCAGAAGAGCTAATTGCCTTTATTTGTCCCATCACCCCGCGTATTTGATTGGCATCCCCCATATTATCCGGATTAATAATAGAAATTATTTCTCCGGCATGCGATATCTCAATAAAATTGATACTAATTATAAGTATCATTAATATAGTATAGGTTTTGGATTTTATATATTTAGCCATTTTAGGAATGTCCAATTTGAATAGTTTAGTATTTATTTCTTTACCTCCCTTACTATACTAATAATAATTTAAGGGACAAGGAAAAAATCCAGCCAAATCATCCTTGGGCGTTGAGGTTTTTTATAGCTTCCCTATCCTTTTAATTTCCCATTGCAATTCTATACCGCTGTTTTCTTTAACTTTCTGCTTTACCAATTCCCCTAAATTTTCCATATCAGTAGCAGTAGCGTTATTAGCATTAATCATGAAGTTACAGTGCATTTCTGACATACATGCACCCCCTACTCTTATGCCGCGTAACCCAGCTTTATCTATCAGTTCCCAGGCCTTAAAACCCTCTGGATTAGCAAAAGTACTGCCGCCTGTTTTTTCACTAACTGGTTGCGAAGAACTCCTAATAGCACTTATTTCGTCCATTTTCTGTTTTATTTTGTTTGTATCTTCCTTATTTTTTGCTTGAAAAAACACTCTAGTAAAAATCAGATCTTTTGGTAAGGAATTAGTTCTATAGGAAAAACCGATTCGGTCCACAGGAACTATTATTAAATTACCTTCTGGGTCTAATACTTCAACGGAAGCAACGATATCTTTAAATTCACGGCCATAAGAACCGGCATTCATCGCTACGCCTCCTCCTACTGTTCCTGGAATACCAATAAGAAATTCAAATCCAGTAATTGAATTAACTAAACAAAATTTAGCTAGATTGGAATTCAAACAACCGGCCCCTGCCACAATTAAATTATTATCAATAAATTGTATATCTGTAAAATTTCTTCCCAGTTTTATAACAATTCCTTCTACTCCCTTATCTCTAATAATTAAATTGGAGCCGGCACCGATAACAGTAATTGGAAACCTATTATTATTTTCTTTTAAAAAAGTTTTTAGATCTTCTATATCTTCTGGTTTAAAAAATATATCTGCATCTCCTCCAACTTTAAGCCAAGTTAGGTGCTTCAGGTTATAGTTTTGCTTAAATACTCCGCGTATTCCCTGAAAATTCATAAACTAACTATTCTTAGCAAATTTATCGGGTAATTGCCAAGCCCAAGAAGAAATACTTCCTGCACCCATCATAACTATTAAATCCCCCTGATTAGTATTGGACTTAATAATTTCTGCAATATACTCTGGATTAGCTATAAATTCTGGCCTTGCACCTAATTTTACCATTTCCTCAATCAAAGCCTGGGAAGTTATACCGTCAATAGGATTTTCACCTGCGCCATAAATATCTAATACATATAATTTATCACTATCTGAAAAACACGTGGTAAACTCATGAAATAAATCTTTAACTCTTGAATATCTATGTGGTTGAAAAATAGCAATAACCCTGCTTTTTCTCTTTTCCGCTATGGATTTTGCAGTAGCAAGGGTAGCCTTTATTTCTACCGGATGATGTGCATAATCGTCTATTATTTCTGCTCCATTATATTCACAAACTTTGGTAAAACGTCTCTTAACTCCTGCAAAATGTTTAAAACCGTTTTTAATAGCCTTAATACCAAAATCGAGTTCAACACCAATAGCAATAGCAGCAAGAGAATTAAGCACGTTATGTTTACCAGGTGTAGGTATTGAAATCTGCTCTATCGTTGTTGTGCCTACTACATTTGGTAAGTTTATAACTACATCAAAACTAGAAGAAGAAATATCTGATTTAATATTATAAGCTCTAATATTAGCATCTGACGATTCAATGCCGTAAGTAATTATCCGGCGTTCTGTAACTTGACTAGATATTTCCCTTACAACCGGATGGTCCACGCACAAAACGGCAAAGCCATAAAATGGTAGGTTAGTAATAAAGCTCTTAAAAGCAGAAACCAAATTTGTAAAATCCTTATAGAAATCCATATGCTCAGGATCAATATTGGTTATTACTGCAATAGTAGAAGGAATTTTGATAAAGGTCGCATCCGATTCATCAGCTTCCGCAATTAGATAGTCGCTTTTACCGATATAGGCATTAGTCATTCTCCTATTAATAATTCCACCGTTTATAACAGTAGGAGCAAGGCCTGCTGACTCAAACATGCAGGCAATCAGGGAGGTAGTAGTAGTTTTTCCGTGTGAGCCAGAAACAGCGATAGAGCATTTAAGTCTCATAAGTTCCGCTAGCATTTCTGCTCTCTTAATTACTGGGATCTTTTTTTCTATAGCTTCCTTAATTTCAGGATTATCATTATTGATAGCAGATGAAACTACTACATAAGATACATTTGTTATATTGCTTGCATCATGACCTATAAAAACTTGAATCCCCATATCTGCAAGTCTTTTAGTATTATTGCCGGCCAATAAATCAGACCCCTGAACTTTATAACCAAGATTATACATAACCTCGGCAATACCGCTCATCCCTATGCCTCCGATTCCAATAAAATGGATAATTTCAAGAGTGCCATTATTTCTTTTGGTCTCTAATAATAACATTTTATTTCAATACTTATATAAAATTGCAAACATTCTAATGACTTAGTAAAGCAAAAGCAAGAAAGATTAGCCAGATAATTTCTGCTTGCAGCCATATCTTAAACAAGGTCGTACCTTTTCAGGATTTCTCGAAAATATCTTGTATAAGTTTATTACTAACCAAGCATTGTCATTAATTCATCCCATTCTCTTTTGCTAATTCCGCTAGATTCTTGATCCACTTTTTCTCCTTTTATCATCTTCCGAATGATTTCTAGTCCGGTTTTTGAAATATTTGCTCCACTTTTTCTATGCTCGACAAACGCTTCATAAACAAAAGGAACCCATGCTTTTACTATATCAAGCATTACTTCTGCATAAACTCTAATTTCATATTGAGCATGATGATCGGCTCGTAAAGCTAGAAAATGAAGCAAATTATGTAAATTAATTTTCCAATACCACTCCGTATAATGGTTTAAGGTTAAATTTATCCGTGCTAACTCCCTAGTTATACCTACATTGTTTTCATCTATTATATTACCTTGTTCATCTTGATTCATCATAGCAACATAATTTTTGTAACATCTAAGGGAATCTTCTTTAATTGTAGCAAGCACTCTTAAAGCAATATCTTCTGGTAAAATCTCACTACTCCTGCCCTGTTTATTCGTAGAAGATTGAGGCGTAAGATTATCTCTGTCCGGTAAGTAAAATTCATTACTAAGTATTGAATATCTAGCAGAATATTCATTAACACTAGCGGTTCGGTGACGAATCCACTGCCTTGCAACAAAAATAGGTAATTTGATATGAAACTTTATATCACACATTTCAAAAGGAGTAGTATGGCGATGCCTCATTAAATAATTTATTAGCCCCTTATCTTGTAAGCTTTTCTTTGTTCCTCTGCCATAAGAAACCCTTGCGGCTTGGACTACCGCACTATCATTACCCATATAGTCAACTACCCTTACAAATCCATGATCAAGTACTTTTATCGGATTATATAGTATTTCCTCAAGAGCGGGTACAGTTGCTCTTTTTGTGATATTTTTGATTTGTAACACTTCGTTTAGTTCAGCTTGATCAGACATGTTTTATACCTTATAATATTTACGATAACTATAATCAATTTACCTAGACCCGATTCTTTCTGTAACCAAGTAATTTTAATGACTCATTTTATAGAAATTTCTTGTCAAAGTGAGATATTATCAATTAAATTGGTTTCTAGTAAATGATTTTTTTAATTAAATAAATATAAATGGTTTTTCTTATTATATCCCTAATAATAGGGTTACTCGCTTTCGGTGCCCTGATGGCAGCAGGCGAGACATCTATAACGGCTTCTGCTCCCGGAAAATTACATAAATTAAAATCAGATGGCAACAAAAGAGCTACTACAGTACTGAAGATCATAAAAATAAAAGACAGGGTAATTAGTACGCTACTAATTGGTAACAGCTTATCTAATACTTTGTGTACGACAATAGCAACGAGTTTATTCATCGATATACTTGGGGATGATATGGGCACAGTTGTCGCATCGATAGTAATGTCGTTTGTAATTATTGTTTTTTCAGAAGTAGTACCCAAAGCCATAGCTGTTGCCAAGCCGGAAAAAATAGCACTTTTTAGTGCCCCGGCAATTGTTATACTTTTAAAATTATTTAAACCATTAAATATTTTGCTTGCGTATGTAGTAAGAATATTTTGCTTTATATTTCGAATCAATTTGAAACAGGAAGTCTCTGTGGAAGATGAAGTACGTGGGGTTATTGAACATCACATGCATGAAGGAAATGTCGTTAAAGATGATAGAGACATGCTTGGTGGTATCCTTGATATAAGAAATATGGTTACTGCTGATATTATGATTCACAGAAGCAAAGTTTTTGCCATTAGCATCGATACACCTAATGAAAAATTGCTTAAAACAGCTCTTGCCTCAAACCATACGAGAATTCCTATATGGGAAAAAACACCGGATAATATTATAGGCATATTGCATATAAAAGACCTTGTCCGTAAGATACACGGGGCAAAAATTAACGTAAAAGACATTAATGTACGCTCGTTACTTAAAACTCCAATATTCGTGCCGGACAATGCTTTGTTAACCCAGCAGCTCCAAATTTTTAAGGAAGGCCAAAGCCATTTGGCTTGTGTAGTAGACGAATATGGAGATTTACAGGGAATTATCACTATGGAGGATGTAATAGAAGAAGTCTTTGGCCAAATATATGATGAACATGATTATACCCATAATAAGATTACAAAAACTTCTCAAAATGAATATATTATTGACGGTACGGTATCAGTTAGAGATGTTAACCGCGAATTAGGATGGGATTTACTGGAAACGGATGCTACAACAATTGCCGGTTTTGTAATCAATGAAATGAAAAGAATTCCAAATGAGGGAGAATTTATTACTATTGATAATCTAAAGATAGTTGTTAAGAAGAAAACACAAAACCGTATAAAATCTTTAAGTGTTTTTATTCACTCATACACGGACGAAAATAGTGATTAGTCTTACTGGCAATTATTTGTTGGTGTTTTCTATAGTAACCACAATCTTAGCCATTTTTACTAAGCGTGCTACTAAAGCTTATATTTTCTGGATAAGTAGCTTAGCTATAATCAGTGCTTTTATTTTACTAATCTTGGCTTTTATAACTTCTGATTTTTCAGTTAAAAATGTTTTTCTGAACTCTAGCACTATTAAACCGCTAATATATAAAATAGCTGGTAGTTGGGCGAGTCATGAAGGGTCTATTTTACTTTATGTAAGCATGCTTAGTTTTATTAGCTCTCTGTACATAAAAGTAGTAAATTATCAGGGTAGCACACAAAATTACCAAATAATAATTTTAGCTTTTATTCAAACATTATTCTTATTTTTTGTATACTTTACCTCGAACCCTTTCGATGATTTTAAATTTGTTCCAGAACAAGGCTTGGGGTTAAATCCTTTATTACAAGATAAAGCCCTTTCCATTCACCCGCCGTTATTATATATGGGTTACGTATCTTATATTACTCTTTATGCAAATGCAATTTTACTGCTCTTAAGGCCACAAGAGAGAAAAATCTTAATAAAAGATAGTTTACGCCTTTCAGGGTTTGCACTTATGATGCTTACGTCAGGTATAGGCCTGGGGGCATGGTGGGCATATAGGGAACTAGGCTGGGGTGGTTATTGGTTTTTTGATCCTGTAGAAAATATCTCCTTAATGCCGTGGATTGCAGGGATTAGCTTACATCACTTCTTACTAGCGACTAATAAATCGGGAAATTTTTTTTACTGGAGCGTAATAACTTCCTTTGTATCGTTCTTGCTTACTTTATACGGTCTTTTTTTTGTAAGAAGTGGAATAATTACTTCTGTTCATAGTTTTGCATTTTCCCGGGAGCGTGGTTTCTACCTCTTTGTGATTTGTGGTATTTTAACTTTGCTAGCTTTTGCCGTTTTTATATTAAGAGAAAAAGGAAATCATCTCGACAGTAAAGCCCATTTTCCTTCTATACTAACACCACGTGATAAAATAATAATAGTGGGTAATGTTTTGTGGATAATTGCCCTTTTATCTTTATTTATTGCAGTTATATATCCTATATATCAATCCTTTTTTTATGAAAATAATGTAGCGATTGATCCAGCATATTTTCATCGGATATTTATTCCTATTTTTATTCCTTTATTACTAATTGCTGCCTTAATTCCTTACCTTAATACCTCTACTAATCTTTTTCGAAAACTATTCCATCTATTAATTCCCCTATTTATTACCTTAGTAATTTACCGGTATATCCCTAACCGCGGAATCATTAGTACAGCTATAATATTTGCTTCTACCTTTTTAATGACTCAAATGACAAATTTATTTTTAATTGAAAGTAAATACTTCCAGAAATCTTTAACTCTTAGAAAATTATCGCTAATAGTTGGTCATTTTAGTCTCGGATTATTAGCTTTCTCCATAAGCATTAATGTTCTTTTTTCAAAAGAAATTGAATTTATCGGTAATACCGGAGGCTCTTTTTCAGATGAATTCTTTTTAGTAAAATTAGATAATATAAAATTTAGTAATACAGAAGTTTACTATAGACAAATAGCAGAATTTTCAGTTCAAGATAACAACGGTAACTTAACCTTCTTAAAACCTGAAAATAGGTTATATAAAATTGAAAATTCTCTTTCCCAAGAATCAGACATATATTCATATTTGACCCATGATATGCTCGCTAGTTTAAGCAAAATAAACGGTAATACCATTCACGCTATAATATATTATAAGCCCATGATTTGGTTTATCTGGTTATCAATATTCCTAATAGCCGGTAGTTTTGCTATTTATATAACTAAGGTAAAATAACTACCTATCCTTATAATAAAAATACTTCCCATAAAAACTTAATTAATAGTAAAATTATTAATATATAAGTAATTTTTAAGGTATGGTTATGAAAACATTAATATGCAATATACCAAGCGACCGTCTGCAAAATAAATATATAAAAGATTATATTCTAAAACAATATAAGGAAAATCACGAGATATCAGTTTTGTCTGAAGGAGCAGTAAGCGGTGAGTCAGCCAGCCAATATGATTTATCTGATGAATTATCTACGATTACTCTAGACTTAGAAAAGGCAGGTGTAAAAATATTTGGTATAGATGATAGAGTTTCTGCATTAGAAAGTTCTAACTCTAGTATAACTGTAGAAAGTGTAATACCTAAAAGTTTAAGTGATTTTACAAAAATCATTCCTAAAGAACATGATGAATCTGTTTTTAATTATGTAGAGTAAGCAGAATCACCTTGTATCGCAATAGTTTGTGCTTTCCATGTTATTTCTTGGATTTCACAAGGTAAACTAGGTGATAAATATGAGATAATACTGCCAGTACATAATAAAACACTATTTCAATTACTAAATAGTCCAGGAACAAAAAGGTTTGGTAGCGAAGAGGAAGCAGCAAAAATAATTGGAGAATTATATGAACAAGTTTTAGCTTTACCTTCCATTCAAGTTATCGACATAGACAAAAATCCTTTAAAAGAAGTAGAAGAATCAAAAGAACATAGCACAGCGTTGTTTTCAGCTGATAAAGAAAAAGAACAGGAAGTAGAAAGAGAAGGAGAAAGTGAGGTAACTGAATCTGCGTTCTACCTTTTGCGAAAGCGTTGTTTCTTGCACCGGAAGCAGTGGGGTTAGTACCTCTACCATTTCCGGCGAATTAGTGACCGGTGAAATTACGCGCAAAATAAATTCTATGGGAGAAATTATTGAGCTTCAGGAATTTTAAGGAAGAGTCCAAAACTGAAACACAACCCAATTTGAAACTTTCTCTTTCTAAAATTCATTAAAAACATGGGTGGGTGATAATGCTTTTTACTATTTTTTCGGCAGTTAAACCAAAATGATTGTATAACACCTCTGCAGGAGCCGAAAGTCCGAACTGATCCATACCAAAAAACATTCCATCTATACCGATAATTTTATGCCACCCCAAGCTTGATCCGGCTTCAATAGCAACTTTTAGCTTAGCTCCGGCAATGAGTTGATTTAGATACCCTTGCTCACGTTGATCTAAGGTTTCAAAACAAGGAACTGATACAACCCTTACTGATTGAAAATAAGATTTTTCTAATATTTCCTTAACCTCTAGGCCGATCGAAACTTCTGAACCCGAAGCAAAAATAACTATATTGATATTTTTAATATCTCTAGCCTCAGAAATAACATATGCGCCTAGTGTACATAAATTATTTTGCCTCTTAGAACCTAAATTAAGCTGTTTTAGGTTTTGCCTTGAAAGTGCTAATATTGAAGGACCATCAAAATGTAAAGCTTCAATATAACACTCAAAAGTTTCTACAAAATCCGCAGGCCGAAAGACTTTTATATTTGGCATGGCTCTAAAAGATGCTAGCTGTTCTATCGGTTGATGTGTCGGGCCATCTTCTCCGACTCCTATCGAATCATGAGTCATTATATATATCACTTTAGCCTTCATAATAGCAGCTAGTCTAATTGCAGGCCGCATATAGTCAGAAAAAACGAAAAAAGTACCCCCTATTGGTAAAAATCCTGAAAGGGACAGGCCATTCATAATCGCTGCCATAGCATGCTCACGAATACCGTAATGGATAAAGTTACCGGAAAAATCTTGAGCATTTATAGCTTTATTATTTACTCCAAAAATATTGTTAGAAAGTGCAAGGTCAGCTGAACCACAAATAATTTTATCATTCTGCTTAACTAGCTCCTGTAAAATTTTACCAGATGATACTCTGGTTGCTTCCATCTGGTTATTAATTCCAAAGCTTTCTAAATTAAGTGAGGGATAATTAATCTTGCCTAATCCCTCCAAATATTCTTTATCTTTAACGCTTAAGTTTGCAAATGTTTGTTCCCACCTATCAAACGCTTCCTTATTTCTTTTACTTGCTTCTCGCCAAACGTTGATTAAACGATCTTCAATTTCAAAAGGTTTATTATTAAAAGAGACATTCTTTTTTAAATACTCAATTTCGCTACTGCCAAGAGGAGAACCGTGAGATTTTTCGCTTCCCACTTTTAAATTCGTCCCTTTAGCTATAATAGTTTTACAAGCAATAAAATATGGTTTGGTAGATGCATTCGCCCGCAAGAGTGCTTCAGTTATCTGGTCAAAATCATGACCGTTTATTGATTCTACTTCAAAACCAAAAGCCTTAAATTTAGCCAAATGATCTTCAGATACTGTAAGATTGGTACTACCATCAATAGAGATACCGTTATCATCAAAAATCACTATCAAATTATTTAAATTCAAATGCCCTGCTAAGGATGCAGCCTCGTAGGATACGCCCTCCATTAGGCAGCCATCTCCGACTATAGAATATACCTTGTAGTTACAAATATCTTGTCCAAGACGTGCTTGATATTTCTTCTGCGCTATAGCCATACCGACAGAAGTTGCAAATCCTTGTCCAAGAGGTCCGGTGGTAGTTTCAATAGCTTCGTATAAATGGCTTTCAGGATGGCCAGCAGCTTTTGAACCAAACGTCCGAAGAGTTTTTATTTCATTTAATGAAAAACCTTTAAATCCGGTAAGATAATAAAAAGCATATAGAAGCATTGATCCGTGACCGGCAGATAACACTAGCCTATCCCGATTAAACCACTTTGGCCGGCTTGGGTTAAACTTTAAAAATTTAAAAGTAAGTACAGTCATGACATCTGCCATACCTAAAGGCATACCCGGATGACCCGATTTTGCGGCCTCTATGGCATCAGCAGCTAAAATTCTTATACAGTTGCTAAGGTCTTGTAAAAGTAACTTTTGATTTTTCTTTAACTTCATTATATTAATTACTTAACCTGTAATACGCTAAATTAGGCGCAATTCTAAAATAAAATGTTTAATATGACAACCATATTCTTGAAAGTTTCTAAGTGGATTAACACGATATATAGTCAATTATGGTGGTCTATATCTTCTGTTGCTTTCTATCAAAGAGTTATTTCATATTACAACGGTTACGGAATAAAATATATTTTAACTCTTTCTTTTGTTTCTTCACTACTGTGCAGTATATATATACTAAATTACATAGATAATATAAGGCAGTATTTTTCCTACGGTATTATATCACCGGCGGTGATTAATTTAGATCATATATTATCTCAATTCCCTGAACTGAAATACGACGGAACCAAAATCACTCTTGAGCAAACTGAGCCTATATACATAAATAATATATATAACCATCCTATAGTGGCTATAGATCCAGATAACAAGATATCACCCTCAGATAAGGCTAAAATACCTATTTTACTAACAAGTAGAAAAATCTTCTTAACATTTAGTGATCTACAAAAAAATAACGTAAATAACTTTCAGGTTGATTATAAAGAGATATTAGGAAATGAGGGGCAAGTAATTACTCAAGGAACAACCAGAGCATTGCTAGAAAAATTTTTCAGCGGCGTTCCAAAAATTATTACTTATGGGGCATTTCCACTTATAGGACTACTTATCTTCCTTAATACGTGCTTCGAAAAAAGCTTAATTATAGTAATAATATATTTACTTGCAAATTTTATGTCTATGAAGTTTTCTATGAAAACGTGCATTCGACTTGTAATGTTTGCAAGTGGAGTTTTTGTTCTATTGCAACCTATTATTTTGATAGTAGCTCCTATTTATGGGAGTTTTATATGGATAATCCAAATGTGGGCAAATTTACTAATGATTCTGGGTATCTTAAAATTTACCAATCATAAATTCTTTAAAAACAACTAAATATTTATAAGGACATAATATTCAACACTTTTACTAAAAGCCCTTACTTATTACCATATTTACTGTTCTTGTTAATATATAATTAACCAATTATATATTAACCTTTTTAATAGCATTAAAAATAAATTATAAAGGTATTACTAGTATATGGCAGAAAAATCAGATGGTAGTTCTAAAGATGCGTCCGGCGGGGAAAGAGAACAATTCGACAGTTTCGACAGACTTCAGAAAGTAGATCAAAAAAACCTTAATGTTGATAAATTAAAAGCTACTGATAAAGATTCTGATAGCGAAGAATTGCTTGCGACCAAGGAGCGCACTAATTTTAGTAGTATTAAAGAGGAATCTGGAACTGTTAAATTTATAAATACCAACTTTCAACTTGATAACAATTATAAAATAGAGCAGACCGAGATCGATCCACTTGAAGATTCTATAAAGTCTAGTTCAAGCCAAAATGTAAAAACTGCAAGTGGCTCCTCAAGCAATCCACTCTTAGATTTTGAATTCAAAACAGCGGCAAATTTACAAATAGATAGCCAAACATCAAATATTGAGTATGTTGGAGCAAAAATATCTAATGCTTCAGAAAATCAGCAAGAACAAGGTCCTTTGCCTCTTCCTGGAGAAGGAGGAGCCGCAAATACCGTTGCAACTGCCAAACCAGCTGCCGTAGTATCGACAAAAGAGGTATCGTCGAAAGAAAGTGTTGCCAATTCAGATAATAATTCCCAAGTTATTGAAGATGAAAAACCGCTGATTCCTCCAACCTCAAATAATATTACATCCCCTCCTGCGTCTTCCGAAGTCCCTCGTGTGCCTTCTGACCCCCTCCCTGTGCTTTCCGACGATAGTAATTCCAATGACCAGTTCCTTATTCAATTACCAAATGGAAATTATAAGCTAGTCCCAGGGCAAGGATTCTCTTTAACTCTTGATTCAATATCTTCAGATACTATATATGATAACACATTTGGACATTACTTCACCGATATTAATGGTAATCCGATATCCGGAAGTATTGATTTTACCAATGTTAAACAAAGCCTTGAAGTTGGAGATGCAATAACTATTAATTATGGATCAGGCGATATTCCTCCTGGAGCAGTAACACTTGGGTTCTTCATTATCCCAAATGGAGATGCATTAAATCTCCTATTACCGGAAGGAGCAAATATTACTTTTTCTTTAAATGCAGAAGGTCACTGGATAGCCATTTACAACGGTAGGTCTATTAATGGTGAAGGAGCACCTATTTATTTTTCTGATCCATCACTAAACTCAGATGATCAGTTTCAACATAGCCAAATCAACGACGGCCAGATTAGCTTTAAAGATTCGTTTGGAGGAATAGGCTCGGATGGTTATAACGACGTAGTTATAAATACTAAGGCTACCCTATATACGGGACCGAATACCGGAGCTGGTGGAAACGATGGTGGAACTGGAACTGGTGGAAACGATGGTGGAACTGGAACTGGTGGAAACGATGGTGGAACTGGAACTGGTGGAAACGATGGTGGAACTGGAACTGGTGGAGACGATGGTGGAACTGGAACTGGTGGAAACGATGGTGGAACTGGAACTGGTGGAAACGATGGTGGAACTGGAACTGGTGGAAACGATGGTGGAACTGGAACTGGTGGAAACGATGGTGGAACTGGAACTGGTGGAGACGATGGTGGAACTGGAACTGGTGGAGACGA
>Ga0222420_100286_pt1 | contig 40220 bp, 38 predicted proteins | sample 3A2ome_FD_182470 | JGI IMG/M metagenome (GOLD analysis project Ga0222420, IMG submission 182470) | Enriched microbial communities from leaf-cutter ant dump, University of Wisconsin, Madison, United States - 3A200A (version 2) | ecosystem: Environmental > Terrestrial > Nest > Insects nest > Nest...
CACCTGGCCGGCGGCGGCGTCGAAGCCTTGTTCCTTCTTGCGCCAGATGACGCCGCGCACGTCCTCGGCGGTGATGTCCCGGACCGGCTTGCTGCCGATGTGCGGCAGGATGTCCTTTTCCAGGTAGCGGCGGGGCATGGTCACATCCTTGCGGTCGCGTGCTTGGATGTCCTTGAAGAAGCGTTCAGCGAAGTCGGCCACGGTGGCGTCTGCTGCGCTGGCCACCTTCTCCTGCTGCTTTTTCTGCGCCGGAGACTGGCCCAGCGCCACCAGATGCGCCGCCTCGTCCCGTTTCAGGCGCGCGTTCTTCAGGGTGAGGGCCGGGTACTTGCCCAGAGTGAGCTTCTCGCGCTTGCCACTCAGCCGATAGCGATAACGCCAGACGATGCTGCCACTCGGCAGCACTTCTACGTACAGCCCGCGGTCGTCACTGACGATGTACGAGGCATCCTTCGGCTTGAGCGCCTTGAGTGCGGTGTCTGTGAGAGACATGGACCCTCCTTTGGGTCCATGAAAGTCAATAGTCAGGCTATTCGGTGAGCTTGGACCCATATATGGACCCGAACAGCGATGGCTTTGACTGTATCACCGAATCACCAAGTAGACAAAAATCCCGTTATTTATGCGGCTTACAGGCACATCAGCAGACTTCGATGGACGTCCATGGAACCTATCTCACTTCCCGATGCAGAAGCTTGAAAAAATCTCGCCGAGCAGGTCGTCGCTGGTGAACTTGCCGGTGATGCTGCTGAGGCTGTCGTGCGCCAGGCGCAGTTCTTCCGCGAAGAGATCCAGCACGCGGTCGTCTTGCGCCGCGTGTTCCGTGGCGGCCTCGAGGTGTTCGGCGGCCAGCTGCAGCGCGTGCACATGGCGCTCGCGCGCGAGCCAGGGCGATTCCGCGCCCGGGTTCCAGCCGGCCAGCGCCAACAGGCGCGCGCGCAGTTCGTCCAGCCCCGCGCCTTCACGCGCCGAAATGCCCAGTTGACCGGCCTGGGCCTGGAACGGCTGGTCCAGCAGGTCGACCTTGTTGAATACCGTCAGCAAGGGCGTGCGCGCCGGCAGCCGCGCCACGATCTGCGCGTCCAGCTCATCGGCCGGCTGGGTGGCGTCCTGCAGGTGCAGGATCACGTCGGCGCGCTCGATTTCTTTCCAGGTGCGCGCGATGCCGATGCTTTCCACGGTATCGTCCGTGTCGCGCAGCCCGGCGGTGTCGACGATGTGCAGGGGCACGCCGTCGATGTGGATTTCCTGCACGACCTTGTCGCGCGTGGTGCCGGCGATGGGCGTGACGATGGCGATGTCGTCGCCCGCCAGCGCGTTCAAGAGGCTGGACTTGCCCACATTGGGCTTGCCGGCCAGCACCACGTGCAGGCCTTCACGCAGGATGACGCCCTGGCGCGCCTGGGCGATCAGCGTGGCCAGGTCGGCGGCCAGCGCCTGCAGCGTGGGGCGCGCCTGGTACTTTTCGAGGAAGTCGATTTCTTCTTCGGGAAAGTCGAGCGTGGCTTCGACCAGCATGCGCAAGTGCACGATGCGGTCCGAGAGGGCATTGACGCGGGCGGAGAACTCGCCCGACAGCGACGCCATGGCTCCGCGCGCGGCGGCAACCGATGATGCGTCAATCAAGTCGGCCACCGCTTCGGCCTGGGCCAGGTCCATGCGGTCGTTCAGGAAGGCGCGGCGCGTGAACTCGCCCGGCTCGGCCAGTCGCACGCCCAGGTCGGCCCCAGCCTGCAGGCAGCGTTCGAGAATGCGCCGCAGCACGGCCGGCCCGCCGTGGCCCTGCAGTTCAAGTACGTCCTCGCCGGTGTATGACTGTGGCGCGCGGAAGTACAGGGCAATGCCTTCGTCCAGGTGCTCGCCTGTTTCGCCGGTAAAAGGCAGGTAGTGCGCGTGGCGCGGCGTGAGCTCGCGGCCGAACAGGCGCCGCGCCAGCACCGATAAATCAGGGCCGGAGATGCGCACCACACCGATGCCGCCGCGGCCCGGGGCGGTGGCGATGGCGGCGATGGGAACATGCGTGGACGAAGCCATGAGCGAGTGAATTCCGGGACAGATTCTGGACGGCAATAAGGGAATATAACTGTTGCGTGTCTTTGCGTTTGCTGGTTAAGTTGTGCGGCGGCAGTCCAACCTGCAGAACAGACACGGGGAGAGCATGATGGCGTCTCGATGGTTACGTTTATTGGCTGGCAGCACACTGACGATGGCTCTGGCGCTGGGGGCCGCCACACCGGCCGCGGCGCGCGACCTGGTGGTGGCGCTGAAAACCGAGCCCAGCTCGCTGGATCCCCAATATCACGCGCTGACGCCCAATACGCAGATTTCCCACACCTTGTTCGATCCGCTGGTGCGCGCCGATTCGAAGCTGCAGCCGCAGCCGGCGCTGGCGGAATCCTGGACGGTGGACGGCGACGTCTGGACGTTCAAGCTGCGTCCGAACGTGAAGTTCTCGGACGGCTCGCCCTTCACGGCGGAAGACGTGGTGTTCACCTACGACCGTGTTCCCAAGGTGCCCAACAGCCCGTCGCCGTTTACGCTGTACCTGGGATCGGTGGCCAAGGCGGAAGCCGTGGACCCGCTGACCTTGCGTATTACCACCAAGGGGCCGGCGCCGCTGCTCTTGATCAACCTGGCGCAGCTGCCTATCTTGTCAAAGCACGCGGCCTCGGGCCCCGCTCCCGAAGGCAAGACCACCACCCAGCTCAATAGCGGCGACGGGCTGGTGGGCACCGGCCCGTACAAGTTCGTGTCGTGGAAGCGCGGCGCCGAACTGGTGTTCGAGCGCAACGAGCACTACTGGGGCAAGAAGCCCGACTGGGACAAGGTTATCTATCGCCCCATGTCGAACGCCGCCGGGCGCGTGGCCGCCCTGCTGGCCGGCGACGTGGACATGATCGAAGATCCTCCTACCGATGACCTGCCCAACCTGAAGAAGAACAAGAATCTGTTCATCGAAGAAACGCCCTCGGTGCGGGTGATGTACGTGGCCATGGACCAGTACGCCGAGCCCACCCCGGGCATTCCCGATTTGCAGAAGAACCCGCTGAAAGACAAGCGCGTGCGCGAGGCCCTGTCGCTGGCGATCAATCGCGATGCCATTGTCGACCGCGTGATGGGCGGCGTGGCCAAGGCAGCCGGCAACGCGCTGCCGTTTCCCATGTTCGGCGCGTCGAAGGAACATGCGCAAGCGCCCAAGGCCGATCCGAAGAAGGCCAAGCAGTTGCTGGCGGAAGCCGGCTATCCGGACGGGTTCTCCATCACCCTGGGCTCGCCCTCGGGCCGCTACGTGAACGACTCGAAGATCGCGCAGGCTGTGGCGTCGATGTGGTCCCGCATCGGGGTCAAGACCAGCGTCGAAGCCCTGGCGCCTTCGGTGTTCTTCAAGAAGCGCGACAGCTATGGCTTCAGCGCCTACATGGCCGGCTGGTCGGCCACCAGCGGCGAGATGTCCAACCCGCTGACTTCGTTGCTGATGACGCGCAATCCCGAGGCGGGCGAAGGCACGACCAACCGGGGCCGCTATTCGAACCCGGAAATGGACAAGCTGGTGCGCGAGGCCTCGCGCACCATGGACGACGACAAGCGCGCGAAGCTGCTGCAGCAGGCCAGCAACCTGGCCATGGACGACTACGCGTTCCTGCCGCTGCATTTCGAGCTTTCGGTATGGGCCATGAAGAACGACATCCGCTACGAGGGCCGGCCCGACCAGACCACCCTGGCGCAGTACGCGACACTGAAGAAATAGGGCCGGGGTAGCGCCGACGTGCTGGCAACCATTATCCGCAGGCTGCTGCAGACGCTGGTCGTGATGCTGGTGATGTCGGCGCTGGTGTTCGCCGGCATCTACCTGGTGGGCGACCCGGTGTCGATGCTGGCCAGCCCCGAGGCCACGGATGCGCAGCGCGAGGCCATCCGGGTGTCGCTGGGGCTGGACAAACCCCTGGTGGTGCAGTACCTGGTGTTCATCGGCCAGGCGGTGCAAGGCAATTTCGGCAACAGCTTCCTGACCGGCGAGCCGGCCATGCGCTTGATTCTGGAGCGCATGCCGGCCACGCTGGAGCTGGCCAGCGTGGCCATGCTGCTGTCGGTGCTGATCGGCGTGCCGTTGGGCATTCTGGCCGGGCTGCGGCCCAAGGCGGTGGGTTCGCGCGCCATCATGACGAGTTCGGTGCTGGGGTTCTCGCTGCCGAATTTCTGGGTGGGCCTGATGCTGATCATGCTGTTCGCCGTGCAGCTGGGCTGGCTGCCGGCCAGCGGCCGCGGCGCCACGGTGTCGGTGCTGGGCGTGCCGCTCAGCGTGCTGACGCTGGACGGCCTGGCCAGCCTGGTGCTTCCGGCCAGCACCATTGCGCTGGCCAAGTGCGCCATGATCGTACGGGTGACGCGCGCGGCCACGCGCGAATCGCTGCCCATGGACTACATCAAGTTCGCGCGCGCGAAAGGCCTTTCTGAGAAGCGCGTGCTGGGCGTGCACCTGCTGAAGAACATCCTGATTCCCATCGTGACGGTGGCGGGGCTGGAGTTCGGCCAGGTGGTGGCCTTCGCCGTGGTGACGGAAACCGTATTTTCGTGGCCCGGCATGGGCAAGCTGCTGATCGACTCCATCATCAACCTGGACCGTCCGGTGGTGGTGGCCTACCTGATGCTGATTGTGTTCTTCCTGGTCATGCTGAATCTGGTCGTGGACATCATCTATACCGTGCTGGACCCGCGCGTACGCCTGGAGCGCCGAGCATGACGACGCCGGGCTCTTCCGCCACGCCCGCACCTGCCGCCGTGCGCGTCGAGACGCCGCTGCGCCGTTTCCTGGCCGATTTCTGTGCCAGCAAGCTGGCGCTGCTGGGCGTGGTGCTGTTGCTGCTGACCGTGGGGGCGGCGCTGTTCGCGCCCTGGATCGCGCCGCAGAATCCGTTCGACATAGGCACGCTGGACATTCTGGATTCCAAGCTGCCGCCCGGCAGCACCAGCAGCGACGGCAGCATGACCTACTGGCTCGGCACCGACGGACAGGCGCGCGACGTGTTTTCGGCCATTCTGTACGGCATGCGCACCAGCCTGATGGTGGGCACCATTTCTGTGCTGGCGGCGTTCGCCATCGGCGCCACGGTGGGCCTGATAGCGGCTTACTTCGGCGGGCGGATCGACGCCGTGCTGATGCGCACCGTCGACATCCAGTTGTCGTTTCCGGCCATTCTGGTGGCGCTGATCCTGCTGGCCATACTGGGCAAGGGCGTGGACAAGGTGATCATCGCGCTGGTGGTGGTGCAATGGGCCTACTTCGCGCGCGCGGCGCGCGGCGCGGCGCTGGTCGAGCGCGGCAAGGAATATGTCGAGGCCGCGCGCTGCATGTCGCTAGGCTGGGGGCGCGTGCTGTTTCACCACGTGCTGCCCAATTGCATGCCGCCCCTCATCGTGATTGCCACCATCGACCTGGCTCACGCCATCGCGCTCGAGGCCACGCTGTCGTTCCTGGGCGTGGGCGTGCCGGTGACCGAGCCGTCGCTGGGCATGCTGATCTCGAACGGTTTCGAATACCTGTTGTCGGGCCTGTACTGGATTTCGTTCTTTCCCGGCATTGCGCTAGCCATCGCCATTATCGGCATCAACCTGGTGGGCGACCACCTGCGCGACGTGCTGAATCCGCACAACGCGGCCTGAGCAGGACACCGGCCATGAACCACGCCCCTGTTACCGCCGCCGCGCCCGTGCTGGAAGTGCGCGGCCTGAAGACGCATTTTTTCACGCGCGCCGGCGTGGTCAAGGCGGTGGATGGCGTCGACCTGTCGGTGGGGCCGGGGGAAATCCTGGGCCTGGTCGGCGAATCGGGCTCGGGCAAGAGCATTACCGGGTTCTCGCTGCTGGGATTGGTGGACGCGCCGGGCCGGGTGGTCGATGGCGAGATCCGCCTGAACGGCGAAGACCTGCGCCAGGCCTCGCCGCAGCGCTGGCGCGAGCTGCGCGGCAGCGACATTGCGATGATCTTCCAGGATCCGATGATGACGCTCAACCCGGTGCTGCGCGTCGATACGCAGATGATCGAGACCGTGCAGGCGCATGGCCGCGTCAGCCGGGCCGAGGCGCATGCGCGCGCGCTGCAGGCGCTGACCAAGGTGGGTATTCCGTCGCCGCAGGAACGATTGCGCGCCTATCCGCACCAGTTGTCGGGCGGCATGCGCCAGCGCGTGGCCATTGCCATTGCGCTGCTGAATGCGCCGCGCCTGATCATTGCGGACGAACCCACCACCGCGCTGGATGTGACCATCCAGGGCCAGATCCTGTACGAAATGCAGAAGCTGTGCCGCGAAACCGGCACCGGGCTGATCTGGATCACCCACGACCTGGCCGTGGTGGCGGGGCTGGCCGACCGTGTGGCGGTGATGTACGCGGGCCGCGTGGTGGAAACGGGGACCACGGCCGATGTAATCGGCCGCCCGCTGCATCCGTATACGCATGGGCTGATCGCGTCGATTCCCACGCCGCAGACGCGCGGCCGGCCGCTGGACCCCATTCCGGGCATGACGCCGTCGCTCTTGAACTTGCTGCAGGGCTGTGCGTTCCGCACGCGCTGCGCGCGCGCCACCGAAGCCTGTACGCAGGCGCCGCAAGCCGTCGAGCACCGGCCTGGCCACTGGGCCCGTTGCTGGCACGCAGGAGAACCGTAGTGCAGACTGCCGCGTCCATTTCTTCGCAGGCGCCCCAGCCGCCGGCATCGCCGGGCACGACGCCGATCTTGTCGCTGCAAGGGGTCGAGCAGCATTTCGTGCAGCCGGTCGACCTGGCCGGCCGCATCGCCAACCTGTTCGGCGCGGGCCTGAAGACGCTGGTGGTGCAGGCCGTGGCCGGCGTCGATCTGGACGTGCGGGCCGGCGAGGTAATCGGCATCGTGGGCGAATCGGGTTGCGGCAAGTCGACGCTGGGCCGCATGGTGGCGGGCATCCTGCGGCCCACCGGCGGGCAGATTCATTACCAGGGCAAGCCGGTGGCGCAGATGCCGGCGGCCGAGCGGCGCGCCTACGAGCTGGGCGTGCAGATGATTTTCCAGGACCCCTACGCGTCGCTGAATCCGCGCATGCGGGTGCTGGACATCATCGGCGAGGCGCCGGTGGCGCACGGGCTGATCCGCGCCGGCGAAAAGGCCGATTATGTGGCCGGCCTGATGCGCCAGGTGGGCCTGGACGCCGCGTATACGCAGCGTTATCCGCACCAGTTTTCGGGTGGCCAGCGGCAACGCATTGGTATTGCGCGCGCCCTGGCGCTGAAGCCGTCGGTGATCGTGTGCGACGAGGCCGTGGCGGCGCTGGATGTGTCGATTCAGGCGCAGGTGCTGAACCTGTTTGCGCAATTGCGCCGCGAGCTGGACCTGACGTATTTGTTCATCAGCCACAACCTGAGCGTGGTCAGCCATATTTCGGACCGGGTCGCCATCATGTATCTGGGCCGCATCGTCGAGCTGGCCACGACCGATGCGGTGTTCTCGCGCGCCAACCATCCCTATACCCAGGCGCTGCTGAAAGAACTGCCCGACCTGCGGCCGGGGCGGCGCGACTACCAGCCCATCAAGGGCGAGCTGCCCTCGCCGCTGGCGCCGCCTACCGGTTGCGCGTTTCATCCGCGTTGTCCGCATGCGATGCCGCGCTGCTCGGTGGAACGTCCGCTGCTGCGCACGATTGCCGGGGGGCATGCCAGCGCGTGTCACTTGAATGATGAGGCGGGGCGGGGGGTGGGTTGATGGAGGCTGGTTCTTGCTCCGTCCCGTGCCGTCCAGTCAGTTCCCGGGGGGCGGCGCACGTGCGTCGGGCTCGGGCGCATGCAGGCGCCCTCGGCCTGCTGCGCAGGCTGCCCCGCCGCCCAACGCGCCGCCCCCCGGGAACTGACTGGACGGCACGGGACTATGAAGGAGTCAATTCGGACCTGGCTACGATCAGGCACGGTTCTGCACAACAGGACCGATGTTCCTTGCCACGCCCATGCTCAGCGGTATGCTACAAAATCTGGATACCGAGCCCTTTCTCAGCAAAATCACGAGCCCCGCTATGAAAACCCTAGATGAAATCGAACGTGCCCATGCCGATCTGACTTCTCTGCGGCGCGATATCCATGCGCATCCCGAGCTGGCGTTCAACGAGACTCGTACCTCTGCCCTGGTGGCCGAGCGGCTGCGCAGCTTCGGCATCGAGGTGCATACCGGTTTCGGCAAGACAGGCGTGGTGGGCGTGCTGAAGGCCGGCACGGGCGGCAAGACCGTGGCCCTGCGGGCCGACATGGACGCCTTGCCCATGCCCGAGCACAACCGCTTCGCGCACAAGTCGACCATAGACGGCCGCATGCACGGCTGTGGCCACGATGGCCACACCACCATGCTGCTGGGGGCGGCCGAGTACCTGGCCCGGCACCGCGATTTCGACGGCACGGTGGTGTTCATCTTCCAGCCGGCCGAGGAAGGCGGCAATGCCGGCGCGCGCGCCATGATGGAAGACGGCCTGTTCGACAAATTCCCGTGCGACGCGGTGTTCGGGTTGCACAACATGCCTGGCATGCCGGTCAACCAGTTCGGGTTTCGCAGCGGCCCCGCCATGGCCTCGAGCAACCGCTGGGACATCACCATTCGTGGCGTGGGCGGCCACGCCGCGCAGCCGCATCGCGCGGTCGACCCCATTGTGGTGGCGGCCGATATGGTGCACGCGCTGCAGACGCTGATCTCGCGCAGCAAAGACCCGCTCGAGTCCGCGGTGCTGACCATCACGCAGATCCATGCCGGCGATGCCTATAACGTGATTCCCGGCGAGGCCGTGCTGCGCGGCACGGTGCGCACCTACACGGTCGACGTGCTGGACCAGATCGAAGACGGCATGCGGCGCATTGCGACCAGCCTGCCGCAGGTGTACGGCGCCACCGGCGAACTGGATTTCGTGCGGGCGTATCCGCCGCTGGTGAACTGGGAAAAAGAAACCGCCTTTGCCGCCCAGGTGGCGCGCGACGTGTTTGGCGACGAGCAGGTCAACTGCGAGATCCCGGCCTTCATGGGGGCCGAGGATTTTTCGTTCTACCTCGAGAAAGTGCCTGGTTGCTACCTGTTCCTGGGTAATGGCGACGGCGACCATCGCCTGGCCACCTACCATGGCATGGGCCCGTGCCAGCTGCACAACCCCAATTACGATTTCAACGACGCCCTGCTGCCCGTGGGCGCGACCTACTGGGTGAAACTGGTGCAGAAGTTCCTGGCCGCCTGAGGGCCCTGCGGCGGCTATATGACGCCAAGCTCTGTTTAAACACCGATAACTTCGTTTGAACCGGCGGGTTGCGTTTGCATAATGGGTTGCTCTGAATGCCGGAGCTACCCATGTCTGTTGCCAGTAACGCCTTGCGCCGCGACGAAGTCGCGGCCGACCAGGACTTCGACGTCCGGCCGCTGCCCGGCGGCATCGGCGCCGAGATCGTCGGCATCGACCTGGGCCGCCCGCTGGGCGACGGCGATTTCGCCCGCGTGCGTCGCGCCCACCTGGAACACCACGTGGTGGTGTTTCGCGACCAGCGCATCACCCCGCAGCAGCATATTGATTTCAGCCGCCGCTTCGGCAAGCTGATGATCCATGTGCTGCACCAGTTTCACCTGCCCGGCCATCCCGAGATTCTGATCGTTTCGAACATTATCGAAGACGGCAAGCCGGTGGGCCTGGGCGATGCCGGCAAGTACTGGCACTCTGACATCTCGTACAAGCCGCTGCCGAGCCTGGGTTCGTTGTTGCACGCGCAAGAACTGCCCACCGAAGGCGGCGACACGCTGTTCGCCGACATGCACAAGGCCTACGATACCCTGCCCGCGCATCTGCGCCAGGCTATCGCGGGGCGGCGCGCCGTGCACTCGTACCTGGCCAAATACGGCCAGATGCAGAAAGAAGGCAACTGGCGCCCCAACCTCAGCGCCGACCAGCTGGCGCAAGTGCAGGAAGTGGTGCACCCGGTGGTGCGCACGCATCCGGAAACCGGCCGCAAGGCGTTGTTCGTGAGCGAAGGCTTCACGACTCGCATCGAGGGCCTGCCCGAAGACGAAAGTCGCCAAGTGCTGGACGAACTGTTCGCCCACAGCATCCGGCCCGAGCATATCTACCGCCATGCCTGGCGCGAGCGCGACCTGGTGTTCTGGGACAACCGCTCGCTGATCCACCTGGCCGCGGGCTGCCCGCCGCATCTGCGCCGCAAGCTGTACCGCACCACGATCGAGGGCGACCTGCCTTACTGAGCCGGATGAGCACGATGAACTCCCTCACCTTCAAGCAGCGCCTGGCGCGCTATGCCGGCGCGTCGGCGCTGGCGCTGCTGATTGCCCTGCTGGCGTTGTTGTCGCCTACCCCGGCGCTGGCCCAGGCGTTGCACGCCGATGCCGCGGCGGCCGCCGTACGAGGCAGCTGAAATGACGGCGCTTCAACCGCTGCTGCAGGTGCGCGGCCTGGCCCTGGAATACAAGACGCCACAGCGTCGCGTGCGCGCCACGCACGAAGTGAGCTTCGATGTCTACGACGGCGACCGGTATATCTTGCTGGGCGCCTCGGGCTGCGGCAAGTCCACGTTGCTCAAGGCCGTGGCGGGCTTCGTGGCGCCCGCCGCCGGCCAGGTGCTGCTCGACGGCCAGGCCGTGGTCGGTCCCGGCCCGGACCGCATCGTGGTGTTCCAAGAATTCGACCAACTGCCGCCCTGGAAAACCGTGCTGCAGAACGTGGTGTTTCCGCTGGTGGCCACGCGCAAGCTGGGCCGGGCCGAAGCGCGCGACCGGGCCTTGCATTACCTGGACAAGGTCGGGCTGTCGGCCTTTGCCGATGCGTATCCGCACACGCTGTCGGGCGGCATGAAGCAGCGCGTGGCCATTGCCCGCGCGCTGGCAATGCAGCCGCGCGTGCTGCTGATGGATGAGCCCTTCGCGGCACTGGACGCGCTGACCCGCCGCAAGATGCAGGAAGAGTTGCAGGCGCTGTGGGACGAGGCGCGCTTCACGCTGCTGTTCGTCACCCATTCGATCGAAGAAGCGCTGGTGCTGGGCAACCGCATTTTGCTGTTGTCGCCGCATCCGGGCCGGGTGCGGGCCGAACTGAACGCCCACCAGTTCGATTTGCGCGCGCAGGGGTCGGCGGCTTTCCAGGCAGCCACCCGGCGCATCCTCGACCTGCTGTTCGACGTGCCCGCGCGCTACGAGCCGCAACGCGCGGCCGCCTGAAACCTACCGGAAGCACGGCCATGAGCATGACCGCACAGGGCGCCGTGTTGCGCCCGGAAATCGAACACGACCTGCCGCCCCTGCCCGGCCTGGCGGCCGAGGCGCCACTGTCCTGGCACGAGCGCCTGCGCCAGCATGCGGCCGTGCGCAAGACGGCCATCTTGCTGGTGCTGGCGTTGCTGTGGGAAGCGGCCGCCCGCTACACCGGCAACGACCTGCTTTTGCCCGGTGCCTGGCAGACCGCGCAGGCCTTCGTGCAAGGCCTGGCCGACGGCGAACTGCCGTCGCGCGCCCTGCAGTCGCTGCAGGTGCTGCTGAAAGGGTATGTGGCGGGCATTGCGCTGGCCTTTGTGCTGACCACCCTGGCCGTGTCCACGCGCCCGGGGCGCGACGTGCTGTCGACCCTGACAGCCATGTTCAACCCCTTGCCCGCCATCGCCCTGCTGCCCCTGGCCCTGTTGTGGTTCGGCCTGGGCGAAGGCAGCCTGGTGTTCGTGCTGGTCCACTCGGTGTTGTGGGCGCTGGCGTTGAATATCTACGCAGGTTTTTTGGCCGTGCCCGAGACCCTGCGCATGGCCGGCCGCAACTACGGCCTGAAGGGGCCGCGCTACGTATTCGGCATTCTGGTGCCGGCAGCCCTGCCGGCTATTGTGGCGGGCCTGCGCATAGGCTGGGCCTTTGCCTGGCGCACGCTGATCGCGGCGGAACTGGTGTTCGGCGCTTCCAGCGGTGAAGGCGGCCTGGGCTGGTACATCTTCCAGAACCGCAACGAGCTGTACACCGACCGCGTGTTCGCCGGGTTGGCGGCGGTCGTGATCATCGGCCTGGCTGTCGAGAACCTGGTGTTCAACACCCTGGAGCGCCTTACCGTGCGGCGCTGGGGCATGCAGCGCTAGCCGCGGGGCCGCCGGGTCCGGAAGCAGCCTTGCCCAAAAACCTTGCCGGAAATGACCGCGCCCCCAAGGCATGAATGCCTTGGGGGCGCGATGCGTTGGGTACCTGCGAAAAGCGCCCGGCGTTGTTGCGCGGCCGGGCGCCGGGCGGCACTAGCGGTTGGCCGCGGCCTCTGCCTTGCGCTGCAGGTTGCGGGTGATGGTCCACTGCTGCGCGATGGACAGCGTGTTGTTGACGCACCAGTACAGCACCAGGCCGGCCGGGAAGAAGAACATCATCCCGCCGAACACCAGCGGCATGATCATCATGACCTTGGCCTGGATGGGATCGGGCGGCGTGGGGTTGAGCTTGATCTGCAGGAACATGGTGGCCATCATGACCGCCGGCAGGATGAAATAGGGGTCACGCACCGACAGGTCGTGCACCCAGAGGATCCACGGCGCGCCGCGCATTTCGACGCTGGCCAGCAGCACCCAGTACAGGGCGATGAACACCGGAATCTGCACCACCATGGGCAGGCAGCCCCCCAGCGGGTTGATTTTTTCGGTGCGGTACATCTCCATCATGGCCTGGTTGAGTTTCTGGCGATCGTCGCCGTACTTTTCTTTCAGGGCCTGCAGGCGCGGGGCCACCTGCTTCATGCGCGCCATCGAGCGGTAGCTGGCGGCGGCCAGCGGGAAGAACACCGCCTTGATGATGACGGTAAGGGCGACGATGGCCCAGCCCCAGTTGCCCAGCAGGCTGTGCAGCCAGGTGAGCAGCGAGAACAGGGGTTTGGCGATGATGGTCAGCCAGCCGTAGTCGACCACCAGTTCCAGGCCCGGCGCCACCGCGGCCATGGCTTTCTGGTCTTGCGGGCCCACCCACAGGCGCGAATCGACCTGGGCGGCGGCGCCCGGCTGCACCGTGCCGACGGCTTCGATGCTGCGGGCGGCATACAGGTTGGGCTGCACCTGCAGCAGCTCGTTGGTGCGCTGCTTGCCTTGCGGGGGTACCCAGGCAGTGGCGAAGTAATGCTGCACGACCGCCAGCCAGCCGTTGTCGGCCTGCTTGATGTAGCTGCCCTTGCCCTTGGCGATGTCCGAGAAGGTGATCTTCTGGAATTTGTCTTGCTCGGAATAGACCGCGACACCGGTGAAGGTGTGATAGAAGCTGGACGTATCGGCCGGGTCGTTGCCGTCGCGTTCGAGTTGCAGGTACAGCGACGGCGCCAGCGGCGCATCGGACGTGTTGGCCAGCGAGTGCTGGACGTCGATGTCGTAGCGGCCGCGATGCAGGGTGTAGGTCTTGGTGACTTTCAGGCCGCCCGAGTCGGCCTCGAACACCACTTGGAGGCTGTCGCCCTTGAGTTCGTGGTCGGTGGAGACCAGGCGGAACGGAGTCTGGTGATTGGGGAAGCTCTGGCCATTGGGCGCGCCGACCAGGCCGGACTGCACCACGTAGGTGAGTTCGGGCGAGCGGTCGAGCAGCACGGTGGGCTTGTTGGGCTGGCCCGACGTGGGGTACTTGAGCAGCTCGGCGCGTATCAGCTGGGCCCCGGTGGTGTCGAAGGTCAGGCGCAGGACGTCGGTGGAAACCACCACCTGCTCGGCCTTGGCCGCAGCCGGCGCAGCCGTGGCGCCGGGCACCGTGCTGGCCGCCGCGGCGGCGGGCGTCGTGGGCACCGAGGGCGTGGCAGCCTGCCCATTGGCGGCAGCCTGCTGCCCTTCGGCCGGACTGGCGGCGCTGGATGCGGGGGGCGTTCCGAACAACGACGGCTTGCCGTTATGGATTTGCCAGTTGTTCCACAGGAGCAACAGCGAGAAGGAGAAGATCATCCAGAGGATGGTTCGTCGGATATCCATAGTGCCTACGGTAAGGATGCGGGCCGGCCGGAAACGGAGCGGCAAACCCGCGAGTTTAGCGTCAATTGGGACCGGTGCGGCGCTGATGCGTGCAGCACGGGGGCGAATCGGGGTGATGCGGGGGCGGAACCGGGTCGTGCCCGCCCGGCGACCACGGATGGCACCGGCCGATGCGGCGCGCCGCCAGCCAGGTGCCGCGCCAGGCGCCATGCCGCTCGATGGCCTCAATGGCGTAGGCCGAGCAGGTGGGCGTGAACCGGCACTGCCGCCCCAGCCAGGGGCTCAGGAAAAACCGGTAGAACCGGATGGGTGCGATCAGCAGCACCTTGATCATGGCCGCACTCGGGCGAAGTGAGCGTCTACTTCGGCGCGCGCAAGGCGCTTCAGCGAGGTCAGTGTCGCGGGCGCGGGCTTGCTGTGCAGCCGCAGCACGTAGTCTTGCGGCGGCAGTTCCAGCCGGCGGTGCCGGAAGGCTTCGCGGATGACCCGCTTGAGCGCGTTGCGCGTGCTGGCGTGCGCGGCATAGCGCTTGGCGATGACCATGCCCAGGCGTGCCTGGGCGGCCTGCCCCGGGGGCGGGCTGCTGGGCGCGGCGCTGAGAATGAAGAAAGCCCCTCGGGCCAGCCGGCGCCCTTTCAGGGCAGCAGCAAACTCAGAGGGGCGATGCAGCCGCGCCTCGGGAGGAAGCGTGGCGCGAGGCATGAACGACCGGTGCGGCGATACGCGGAAAGCGGAAAGACCCGGTGCCGGCCTTACACGGCCAGGCGCTTGCGGCCTTTGGCGCGACGGGCGTTCAGCACGGCGCGGCCGCCACGGGTTTTCATGCGCACGCGAAAGCCGTGGGTACGCTTGCGGCGGGTAACGGAAGGTTGGTAGGTGCGTTTCATGGACGATCCACAAAAAGAACAACGTCAGAAGGGACCTGCCCGACGGGTTCCCGGCCAGGGCATGCCCTGGCGCACATGACGGCGGGGGCGGGCCCCGGCGTACGAAAAAGGAACCTTCTGACAGACAGAATTCGGAAAAGCCCATCATTTCAGCAAGTTTTCTCTGCCTTGTCAAACAGTTACGGCCTGAAGACAGGGACGCAACAGCCGCGGCCTGTGGATAACCCACCCCCAGGCAAGGTAGAATCGAGGTTTGAATAAGAGCGACATGAAAGAATTCTGGCAGACCTGCGTCAGTCGTCTAGAGCAGGAACTTCCCCCCCAACAGATCAGCGCCTGGATACGGCCGCTGGTACCGCTTGCGTACGACGAGACGCAGGCCGTGTTACGCGTTGCCGCACCCAATCGGTTCAAGCTCGACTGGGTGCGCAAGAACTTCTCCCACCAGATAGAGGCCCTGGCGGCCGAATGGTTCCAGCGCCCCGTGCAGGTGGCGTTCGAGCTGCCGGCCGGCGGCGCCGGGCCGCGCATGCCGGCGGCGCCGCGGGCCCCCGCGGGGGCTCCGGCCCCAGTTTCCGCCGGCATGGCCGCCACGCCAGCCGGCGCGCCCGCCCAGGCGCCGGTGGCGCCTGCCGCCGTGGCGGCGGCAGTGCAGGCCGATGCCGCTGGGGTGGTGTACGAGCGCTCGCGCCTGAACACCGACCTGACCTTCGACAACTTCGTCACCGGCAAGGCCAACCAGTTGGCCCGCGCGGCGGCGCTGCAGGTGGCCGAGAACCCCGGCATTTCGTACAACCCGCTGTTCCTGTATGGCGGCGTGGGCCTGGGCAAGACTCACCTCATCCACGCCATCGGCAACGCCATGGTGGCTGCCGGCACGGGGGTGCGGGTGCGCTACGTGCACGCCGACCAATACGTGTCCGACGTGGTGAAGGCATACCAGCGCAAGGCGTTCGACGACTTCAAGCGCTACTACCATTCGCTGGACCTGCTGCTGATCGACGACATCCAGTTCTTTTCCGGAAAAAGCCGCACGCAGGAAGAATTCTTCTATGCGTTCGAGGCGATGGTCGCGCAGCGCAAGCAAATCATCATCACCAGCGACACATACCCGAAAGAGCTGGCCGGCATCGACAGCCGCCTGATCTCGCGCTTCGATTCCGGCCTGACCGTCGCCATCGAGCCGCCCGAGCTCGAAATGCGCGTCGCGATCCTGCTGCGCAAGGCCGAGTCCGAAGGCGTGCCCATGCCCGAAGAAGTGGCCTTCTTCATCGCCAAGCACTTGCGCAGCAACGTGCGCGAACTGGAAGGCGCGTTGCGCAAGGTGCTGGCCTATGCGCGTTTCCACGGGCGCGACGTGCTGTCGGTCGATGTCTGCAAAGAAGCGCTGAAAGACCTGCTGTCGGTCTCCAATGGCCAGATCACGGTCGAGAACATCCAGAAGACCGTGGCCGACTTCTACAAGATCAAGGTCGCCGACATGTATTCGAAACGGCGGCCCGCCAATATTGCCTTGCCGCGCCAGGTTGCCATGTACCTGGCCAAGGAGCTCACCCAGAAAAGCCTGCCGGAAATCGGTGACCTGTTCGGTGGCCGCGACCACACCACCGTACTGCATGCCGTACGCAAGATTTCCGACGCCCGCGCCAAGCAGGCCGAGCTGAACCATACCCTGCACGTGTTGGAACAAACTCTAAAAGGATGAACATGCAACTCGTACAAACCACGCGCGATGCATTGCTGAAACCGCTGTCGACCGTGGCGGGAATCGTCGAAAGACGCCATACCCTGCCCATCCTGGCGAACATCCTCATGCGCAAGGAAGGCAACAAGGTCGCCTTCATTGCCACCGACCTCGAAGTCCAGATCACCACCCATGCCGATTTCGGCGTGGGCCAGGACAACGAATCCACCACGGTAGCGGCCCGCAAGCTGCTCGATATCCTGAAGGCGCTGCCCGACACCGGCGAGGTCAAGCTTGGCCTGGCCAACAACAAGCTGTCGGTGCAATCGGCAAAGAGCCGCTTTGCGCTGCAAACCCTGGCGGCCAGCGAGTTCCCCACCGTGGCGCAGCCCGAAAAGTGGGACGTCTCGCTGTCGCTGCCGCAGCGCACGCTGCGCCACCTGCTCAACATGGTGCACTTCGCCATGGCGCAGCAAGATATCCGCTACTACCTGAACGGCATGCTGCTGGTGTTCGAGGCCGGCTGCGTGCGCGCCGTGGCCACCGACGGCCACCGCCTGGCGCATTGCGCCACCGCGGCAGACGGCATCACCGAACGCCATGAAGTCATCGTGCCGCGCAAGACCGTGCTGGAAATGCAACGCCTGCTCGAAGACTCCGACGAGCCCGTCGCCGTCGACGTGGCGCCGGGCCAGATTCGTTTCCGCTTCGGCGACGTCGAGCTGGTGTCCAAGCTGGTAGAGGGCAAGTTCCCCGATTTCACCCGCGTGATTCCCACCAACTACACGCGCCAGTTCGTGGTCAGCCGCGAGGCCCTGCAGGGCAGCCTGCAGCGCGCCGCCATTCTTACCACCGACAAGTTCAAGGGTGTGCGCCTGCAGCTGGCGCAGAACCAGATGAAGATCTCGTCTTCCAACGCCGAACAAGAAGAGGCGCAGGAAGAGCTCGACATCGACTACGGCCACGAGCCCCTCGACGTGGGGTTCAACGTCAGCTATCTGCTCGACGTGCTGGCCAACGTCAAAACCGAGAACATCCAGTGGTCGGTCATGCCCGATGCGAATGCGTCGGCGCTGCTTACCCTGCCCGACGACGACCAGTTCAAGTACGTCGTCATGCCCATGCGGATCTGATCCGCCCGTGGGTTTATGCCGCGCGGGCGCATGCCGCCCGCCGCGGTCCGGCCGCCAGGCCGTCTTTTGAAGTCTTAGCGATACCAACATGTCAGATCAGCAGAACAGCAATCCCGAGAACAGCGGCTACGGCGCCGATTCGATCAAGATGCTCAAAGGGCTGGAGGCCGTGCGCAAGCGCCCAGGCATGTACATCGGCGACACTTCCGACGGCACTGGGTTGCACCACATGGTGTTCGAAGTGGTCGACAACGCCATCGACGAGGCGCTGGCCGGTTACTGCGACGACATCGTGGTCACCATCCACACCGACAACTCGATTTCCGTTTCCGACAACGGCCGCGGCATCCCCACCGCCATCCACAAAGACGATGAATTCGGCCGCAGCGCAGCCGAAATCGTCATGACCGAACTGCACGCCGGCGGCAAGTTCGACCAGAACTCGTACAAGGTGTCGGGCGGCCTGCACGGGGTGGGCGTGTCGTGCGTGAACGCGCTGTCGGAATGGCTGCGGCTGACCATCCGCCGCAACGGCGAAGTACACCAGATGGAGTTCCGCCAGGGCGAGCGCGTGGCCCCGCTGGCGGTCACCGGCACCACCGACAAGCGCGGCACCGAAGTGCGCTTCCTGGCCGACCCCATCATCTTCAACAACATCGAGTACCACTACGACATTCTGTCCAAGCGGCTGCGCGAGCTGTCGTTCCTGAACAATGGCGTGAAGATTCGTCTGGTCGACCAGCGCCAGGGCAAGGAAGAGAACTTTGCGTTTTCGGGCGGGGTGCGCGGGTTCGTGGAGTACATCAACCGTTCCAAGACCGTGCTGCACCCCAACGTGTTCGCGGTGTCGGCCGAGTCCAACGCCGGCGGCGTGCCGGTGGGCGTGGAAGTGGCCATGCAATGGAACGACACGTACAGCGAAACGGTGCTGTGCTTCACCAACAACATTCCGCAGCGCGATGGCGGCACCCACATGACCGGCCTGCGCGCGGCCATGACCCGTGTCATCAACAAGTACATCGCCGACAACGAGCTGGCCAAGAAGGCCAAGGTCGAGACTTCGGGCGACGACATGCGCGAAGGCCTGGCCTGCGTGCTGTCGGTGAAGGTGCCCGAGCCCAAGTTCAGCAGCCAGACCAAAGACAAGCTGGTGTCCAGCGAAGTGCGGCCGGCGGTTGAGGAAGCCGTGGCGCGCACGCTGGAAACCTGGCTGTTGGAACACCCCAACGACGCCAAGGCGCTGTGCGGCAAGATTGTCGAAGCGGCGCGCGCGCGCGAAGCCGCCCGCAAGGCGCGCGAAATGACGCGCCGCAAGAGCGTGCTGGAAGGTGCCGGCCTGCCCGGCAAGCTGGCCGACTGCCAGGAAAAAGACCCGGCGTTGTGCGAGCTGTATATCGTCGAGGGCGATTCCGCCGGCGGCTCGGCCAAGCAAGGCCGCGACCGCAAGTTCCAGGCCATTCTGCCGCTGCGCGGCAAGGTGCTCAACGTCGAGAAGGCGCGCTTCGACCGCCTGATCGCCAGCGAACAGATCGCCACCCTGATCACCGCGCTGGGCACCAGCATCGGGCCCGATTTCAATATCGACAAGCTGCGCTATCACCGCCTGATCATCATGACCGACGCCGACGTGGACGGCGCGCACATCCGCACGCTGTTGCTGACGCTGCTGTACCGCCAGATGCCCGAGCTGATCGAGCGTGGCTACGTGTACATTGCGCAGCCGCCGCTGTACAAGGTGAAGGTGGGCCGCGAAGAGCGCTATCTGAAAGACGACCAGGAAGAAGCGCAGTTCATGCTGCAGCTGGCGCTGAAAGATGCCGAACTGGTGCCCGCGCAGGGCGCGGCGCCCATCACCGGCGAGGCGCTGGCCGAACTGGCGCGCCAGTACGTGCTGGCCGATGCCGTCATCGCCCGCCTGACCCGCTTGTTCGACGTGGATGCCCTGTCGGCCATGGCCGAAGGGGTCGAGATCGACCTGTCGTCGGGCGAGGCCGCCGCGGCTTCGGCCCAGCGCCTGTCCGACGCCATGCACGAAGCCGTGGCGGGCAATGGCGTCGAGGTGGTGGCCGAGTTCGACGAGGCCCACGAACAACATCGCCTGCTGGTGCGCCGCATGCACCATGGCAATGTGCGCGTCAGCGTCATCGACGCCGATTTCGTGCAGGGCGCCGACTACGCCGTGCTGGCCAAGTCGGCCAAGACCTTCCTGGGCCTGATCGGCGCCGGCGCGTTCGTGGCGCGTGGCGAAGGCGACAAGCGCAAAGAGCAGTTCGTGGCCGATTTCCGCGAAGCCATGCAGTGGCTGCGCAGCGAGGCCGAGCGCGGCATCTCGAAGCAGCGCTACAAGGGCCTGGGCGAAATGAACCCCGAGCAGCTGTGGGAAACCACCATGGACCCCACCGTGCGCCGCCTGCTGCGCGTGAAAATCGAAGACGCCATCGCGGCCGACGAGATCTTCACCACCCTGATGGGCGACGACGTCGAACCGCGCCGCGCGTTCATCGAAACGCACGCGCTGTCGGCGTCGAATATCGACGCGTGATGCAGCTCAGCGTAGAGCGGGAGGTTAGTTCGCACATATCAGGAATTATGAGATGCCAAACGCTTTGCATTGAATAATTCGCGTATGTAAGGAATAATTGGGGCGACTACGGCAGTCGCCCTTTTTATTCCTGAAATGTGAGAATTATGGCGCGGACGCTTACCAAACCCCTCGAGCAAAGTCCGCTGGCTCTGGATCTGCAAGCGCTTGGGCAGTTGATCCGAAACCGGCGCGCGCATTCGCTGCTGCGTATCGACGATGCGGCGGCGCTGCTCGGCGTTTCCAAAGACACGCTGTCGCGCCTGGAAAACGGCCGGGCAGTCGGCACCGACAAGATGATGGCCGTGCTGCAGGGGCTGGGCCTGGCCATCATCATCACGGACAAGGCATTGGCCAGCACCGCCTTGCAGGCGATCGAGGGCGAACCTCGAGTAAAGGACGCTGGCTGATGGCTCGTCACGCATTGAGCGTCATCGCGCCACAAGGGCGCGTTGGAACCTTGGTTTTCGAGTCCACCGAAGACCGGTACGAATTTATCTACGATCCGGCCTGGCCAGGCATCGCGCAGGCGTTTCCGTTGTCGCCGCATATTCCGCTAGCCGGGCCGCCCGCCGCTTCCGGCGTGGTTGCCCGATTTTTGCAAAACCTGTTGCCGGAAGGCCGCGCGCTCGATGTGGCGTCGAGTTTTCATCGCGTGTCCAAGGGCAATATTTTCGGGCTGATCAACCTGCTGGGCCGCGAGCCTGTGGGGGCGCTGAGTTTCCTGGCCGAGGACGCCGACGCGAGCCAAGCGGCGGCCGAACCGCGCCGGCCGATTTCCGACGCCGAACTGAGCGAGCGCATCCGCGCGCGCGACAGCGTGCCCTTTCCGGTTTGGGATGGCAAGGTTCGGCTGTCAGTAGCGGGGTTCCAGGACAAGCTTCAGGTGCTGCTGGAAGGCGATCAGGTCAGCCTGGTGGAGGCGCCCCTGGCCTCTACGCATATCCTCAAGCCGGAATCGCCCAACCCCGCCACGCCGTTCATGGTGGCCAACGAACATTTCTGCATGACGCTGGCCTTGCACATGGGCCTGCCGGTGGCACCGGTGCGCATTCGCCGCATTCCGGAACCGGTGCTGCTTATCGAGCGGTTCGACCGGACGGTGGAATGGGCGCAAGACGGGCCAACCGCGGTTGCGGTACACCGCCGGCATGTCATAGACGCCTGCCAGGCGTTGGACATGCCCGTCGCGCTTAAATATGAGCGCAATATGGGCAGCACCGAGCATGTCCGGCATATCCGGGATGGCGTGAGCTTCGAAAGGCTGTTCGCGCTGGCAGACGATTTTGAAAACCCGGCAGTCGCGCGCCAGTTCTTGCTGCGCTGGGCGATCCTGCAGTTGCTCATCGGCAACAGCGACGCTCATGGGAAGAATGTGTCGTTTTTCTTGAGCGGCGCGGGGCTTGCTCCCGCGAATCTGTATGACTTGGTCTGCGTGCATGCCTATGGCCAAGCCATCGAGCAGGAGATGGCCATGGGGTATGGCGACGAGTTTCGCTGTAACGCCGTCACGGCATTCGACCTGGCCGACTTCGCGCATCGGGCCGGTTTGCCCGCGACACTGGTTGCCCGCGAGCTGGCTTCGATGGCGAAACAGGCTCAAAATCGGGTGGCGGCCCTGGCCCAGCACGCGGTGTACACCCCGAATGAGCGCCAGCATGTGCAGGGCATTGCCGCGTTCGTTCTTGCCCAGGCCGAGCGGCTTCTCCGGATCGCGCCGCAGGTGCCCAAAGTCGACCCGGAATTGTTGTGACCGGCCTGGCCGATCCGGCGGTGTCAAACACCTGAACATCGCGGCGTACGCGGCGCGGCCTTGACCGGCGTGGCCCCGGCAAGGGGAACCGTCCCGGGCCACGCCGCCGCCACTTACTTCTTCTGTGTCAGCGTGGTGTAGCTGGTGATCAGGTTCCGGTAGTCGGGGATGTGGTTCGAGAACAGCGTGCCCAGGCCCTCGATGTCATTGCGCCAGTCGCGATGCAGTTCGCAGGCTGCGCCGAACCAGGTCATGAGCTGGGCGCCGGCCTTGCTCATGCGGTCCCAGGCGGCGTCGCGGGTCAGTTCGTTGAAGGTGCCCGAGGCGTCGGTCACGACGAACACTTCGAAGCCTTCTTCCAGGGCCGACAACGCCGGAAACGCGACGCACACTTCGGTGACCACGCCGGCGATGATCAGCTGCTTCTTGCCCGTGGCCTTGACGGCCTTGACGAAGTCCTCGTTGTCCCAGGCGTTGATCTGGCCGGGACGCGGAATGAAAGGGGCGTCCGGAAACAGGGTTTTCAGTTCGGGCACCAGCGGGCCGTTGGGGCCGTCTTCGAAGCTGGTGGTCAAGATGGTGGGCAGCTTGAAATACTTGGCCAGGTCGGCCAGCGCCAGCACGTTGTTCTTGAACTTGTCCGGGTCGATGTCGCGCACCAGCGAAAGCAGACCGGCCTGGTGGTCTACCAACAGTACAGCGGCGTTGTCTTTGTCCAGGCGGACGTAGGGCTTGCTCATGGAAATCTCCAGGTATATGCAAAGGAAGGTGCCCGGGACGGGCGGGTAGGCCGCGCGCGCCGCCGGCAGCGGCGGCGCGCGCGGAATCAGGGAGCCATCTGGCCGAAGCGGCCGTGGTTGAAATCGTCGATAGCCTGGCGGATCTCGGCCTGGCTGTTCATCACGAAGGGGCCGTAGCCGACGATGGGCTCGTCGATCGGCTCGCCGCTCAAGAGCAGCAGCGTGACGTCGTTGTTGGCCTCGATCTGCACCCGGGCGCCCTCGCGGGTCAGATGCACCAACTGGCCTTCGCGCACGATCTCGCCGCCGTTGATCTGCACCGTGCCGTGCAGCACCGCCAGCGCCAGCGTGCGGCCTTCGGGCAAATCGAAGGTGGCCGTGCCTTGCTGGCGCAGCCGCACGTCCCACACGTCCATCGGCGTGTGCGTGCGCGCGGGGCCGCGCCGGCCGTTGAATTCGCCCGCGATGACGCGCACCTGGCCCGCGTTGCCGGGCAGCCCGACGACCGGGATGTCGCGATTCATCAGAGTCTGGTAACCCGGCTGGGACATCTTGTCGCGAGCCGGCAGATTCACCCACAGCTGCACCATTTCCAGGGCCCCGCCCTGGCGGGTGAAGGCTTCGGAATGGAATTCCTCGTGCAGAATGCCGCCGGCCGCCGTCATCCACTGCACGTCGCCGGGGCCGATGTGGCCGCCCGCGCCGGTGGAGTCGCGATGGTCGACTTCGCCCTGGTACACGATGGTGACGGTTTCAAAGCCGCGGTGCGGATGCTGGCCGACGCCACGGGGCTTGACCGCCGGGGCGAACTGGGCCGGGCCGGCGTGGTCCAGCAAGAGAAACGGGCTGAGGTGCCGGCCATGGCTGTCGTAGCTGAACATCGAGCGCACCGGGAAGCCGTCGCCCACCCAATGGGGGCGAGGAGCGCTGTATACGCCAAGAACCTTTTTCATGGGTTTTCTCCACTGCGGGTTGCGACCCGTGCCGCAACCACCATGAAGAAACTATAGATTCAGGACAACGCGGGCGGTAGGCCCTAAAATTCGCGCTTACCGTTCTATTTGGTGAACGATATTTAGGCCGAATCTGGTGAGCGCTATGCCCGACTTGATGCCCGACTTGAACGACCTGTATTACTTCGTACAGGTGGTGGACCACGGCGGTTTCGCGCCGGCCGGCCGGGCCCTGGGCATACCCAAGTCCAAACTCAGCCGCCGCATCGCCCTGCTGGAGGCGCGCCTGGGAGCCCGCCTGCTGATGCGCACCACGCGCCAGTTCGCGGTAACCGACATCGGCCAGACTTACTACGCGCACTGCAAAGCCATGCTGGTCGAGGCCGACGCCGCCGAAGAGGCTGTGGCGCTAACCCGCGCCGAGCCGCGCGGCACGGTGCGGGTGACTTGCCCGGTGGCGCTGCTGGACGCGCGGGTGGCCGACATGCTGGCCGCCTTCATGGTGCAGTACCCGCTGGTGCAACTGCACCTGGAAGAAACCAACCGGCGGGTGGACGTGGTGGCCGAGGGCGTCGATGTGGCGATTCGCGTGCGGCCGCCGCCATTGGAAGACAGCGACCTGGTGATGCGGGTGCTGGCCGATCGCGGCCAGTGCCTGGTGGCCAGCCCGGCCTTGTTGCAGCACACCGGCGTGCCGCGGGCGCCCGCCGACCTGAGCGGCCTGCCCAGCCTGGGGCTGGGCTTGCCGCAAGGCGAGCATGTGTGGAACCTGCTGGGCCCTGACGGCGCTCACGCGGCGGTTCGCCATCAGCCGCGCCTGGTCACGCGCGGCATGCTGGCGTTGCGCGCCGCCGCGGTCGCGGGCGTGGGCATCGTGCAACTGCCCACCATGTTGCTGCGCGAACAGTTCAAGCGCGGCGAGCTGGTAACGGTACTGCCCGACTGGGCGCCGCGCCGCGAGATCATTCATGTGGTGTTCGCGTCGCGCCGTGGGCAATTGCCGTCGGTCAGGGCGCTGATCGATTTCCTGGCAGACCGCTTCGAGGCGCTGGACGAGGACTGAGCGGCACGGCCGGATAAAGCACGGACAGGTCCAGATGGCGGGCCGCCACGGCAGGATCGGCGTGCGCCAGGTAAGGCACGCAGCCGGCCAGGGGCGCTGGCAGGCGTTGCGCCAGGGCCTGCACATTGGCCAGCGCATGCGGCATGGCGGGGTCGACATGGTTGGCCACCCAGCCTGCCAGGCGCAGCCCGCGGGCGGCGATCGCTTCGGCGGTCAGCAAGGCATGGCTGATGCACCCCAGCCGGATGCCCACCACCAGGATCACCGGCAACCCCAGCTGTTGCGCGAGGTCGGCGGTGTCGCGGTTGTCGTCGAGCGGCACGCGAAAACCGCCCACTCCTTCCACGACCACTGCGTCCGCGTGGGCCGCGGCCTGCCGGTAAGCGTGGCGGATGGCGGCCAGCTGCAGTGTCACCCCTTCGGCCGCCGCCGCGATGTGCGGCGCCACCGCCTGCCGCAGCACATAAGGGCAGCGCACGGCTTCGGGCAGGGTCACATTGCTGGCCTGGCGCAGTTGTTCGACGTCCTGGTTGACCCAGCGGCCGTTGGCCAGGTCGGCGCCTGCGGCCACAGCCTTCATGCCGGCGGCACGCCACCCCTGGCGCACGGCGCCATGCAGCAGCGCGCACGAGACCAGCGTCTTGCCGATCTCGGTGTCGGTGCCGGTCACGAAATAGTCGGTGTGGCGAGCACTGGCGTGCCCAGGCGTGGGCGCGGGTGCATCAAGCATGGCAGGCCTCGTCGAGCTGGTTCAGGGCGGTGGCCAGCCGGTCCACGTCCGCCGGAATGTGCGAGGCCGACAGCGTCACGCGCAGGCGCGCGGTGCCGGGTGGCACGGTGGGCGGCCGGATGGCGGGCACCCACAGTCCCTGGCTTTCCAGGCCGGCGGCAGCGCGCAGCGCGTGCGCGTTGGCGCCCAGCACGATGGGCTGGATGGCGGTGGGCGTGGATTGGTGGCGCCACTGGCGCAGGCTGAGCCGCGCTTGCAGCTGTTGCGCCAGCGCCTGCAGGCGCGCGCGCCGCCGCCGGCCTTCGGGGCCTTCGATCAGGTCGAGGCTGGCCATCAGCGCATGCGCCTGTGCGGGCGCGGCGGCGGTGCTGAAGATGTACGGGCGGGCCCGGTTGACCAGCCAGTCGATGACGGTGGCATGGGCGGCCACGAAGGCTCCCGCCACGCCGGCGGCCTTGCCCAGCGTGCCCATCAGCACCAGATGGGGCGAGCGCAGGCCCGCATGTTCGAGCACGCCGCGGCCGTGTTCGCCCAGTACGCCGAAGCCGTGCGCGTCATCGACCACCAGCCACGCGCCATGGCGTTCGGCCAGCGCCAGCAGGTCGCGCAGCGGGGCGATGTCGCCGTCCATCGAGAATACGCCATCGGACACGATCAGGCGAGTCTGTGCCCGGCTGGCCGCCAGCATATCCGCCAGCGCGTCCAGGTCGGCGTGGGGATAGACCTGGACGCGGGCGCGCGACAGGCGCGCGCCGTCGATCAGCGAAGCATGGTTCAGGGCTTCGGAGAAGATGTCGGCGTCGCGGCCGCCCAGGGCGCCCAGCACCGCCAGGTTGGCCATGTAGCCGGTGCAGAAATACAGCGCGCGGGGCTGTTCCAGGTGCGGCGCCAGCATGCCGGCAAGCCGCTCTTCCAGTTGCGCGTGGGCGTGGCTGTGGCCGCTGATCAGGTGCGAGGCGCCGCTGCCCGCGCCGTAGCGCGCCGCGCCCTCGGCCAGTGCGGCCACGATGGCGGGATGGGCGGTTAGCCCCAGGTAGTCGTTGCTGCAAAAAGCCAGCATGTCGCGCCCATCGACGCGCACATGGGGCGCGCACGGCGATTCGGCGGTGCGCCGGCGGCGGCGCAGATGCTGCGCATCGAGCTCGCGCAGGGCGGCATCCAGGTTGTCCAGCAGTTGCATATCAGTGTTCCTCCAGCGCGTCGTCCAGCGCGGCCAGGGTTTGGCGGGCCAGCAAGGTGGCAGTGTCGTTGTCCAGTACGTAGGGCGGCATCAGGTAGACCGTGTGGCCGATGGGGCGCAGCAGCAGCCCGCGCGCCAGAGCCGCGGCGGCATAGCGCTGCCCGAAGCCTGGGCCGGCCTCGACGTCGAAGGCCCAGATCATTCCCGTGCGGCGGAAATGGCGCACGGCGTGGTGCGCCTGCAGCGGCGCCAGCGCCGCGTCCAGCCGCGCGGCGCGCCGGCGGTTGCGCGCCAGCACGTCGTCCGCCTCGAAGATGTCCAGGGTGGCCAGCGCGGCGCGGCAGGCCAGCGGGTTGCCGGTGTACGAATGCGAGTGCAGGAAGCCGCGCGCCACGTCGTCGTCATAGAACGCGGCGTGAATGGCGTCGGTGGCGAGCACCAGCGACAGCGGCAGATAGCCGCCTGTGATGCCCTTGGACAGCGTCAGCAGGTCGGGCCAGACGCCGGCCTGCTCGCTGGCGAAGAAGGTGCCGGTGCGGCCGCAGCCCACCGCGATTTCGTCGGCGATCAGGTGCACCTGGTAACGGTCGCACAGCTCGCGCACTTGCCTCAGGTACGAGGGCGCGTGCATGGCCATGCCGGCGGCGCATTGCACCAGCGGTTCGATGATCACCGCGGCGATATGGGCGTGGCGCGCGTCGAGCAGGGCCTGCAGTTCGGCCGCGGCGCGCCGCGCGGCGGCGTCCGCGTCTTCGCCCGGCAGCGCGGCGCGGGCATCGGGCGAGGCCACGACGTGGGCCTGGCGCAGCAGCGGGCCGTAGGCGTCGCGGAACACGGCCACGTCGGTCACCCCCAGCGCGCCCAGGGTCTCGCCATGGTAGCCATGGCGCAGGCAGACGAATTCGCGCTTGGCCGGGTGGCCCTGGTTGCGCCAGGCGTGAAAGCTCATCTTCAGGGCGATTTCCACCGCGGAGGCGCCATCGGATGCGTAAAAGCAGTGACCCAGCGCCGCGCCTGTCAGGGCCGACAGGCGTTCGGCCAGCTCGACCGCGGGCGCATGCGTGCAGCCGGCCAGCATGGCGTGCGGCAGCCGGGCCAACTGGTCGTTCAGGGCGGCGTTGATGCGCGCATTGGCGTGGCCGAACAGGTTGACCCACCAGGAGCTGATGCCGTCCAGATAACGGCGGCCATCCATGTCGACCAGCCACGGCCCTTCGCCGTGCGACAGCGCCAGCAGCGGCATCGAGGCCTGCCGCTTCATCTGCGTGCAGGGGTGCCACACGTGGCGCAGGCTGCGGGTCCGCCATTCGGCGGTTTTCGATGTGGGGGCGTGGTGAGGCATGCGCGGCTCCTGGAGCGATGACCCGGCCGGCGGCCGCGCTGTCGCGGCATGGGCTCGGTGAGCCGGCGGGCGGTTGAGCGGCGGATAGTAGGAAAGCCGTGGCGGCGCTTGCAATCCCCTGGAATTTGCGGGATTTGAGCGGGTGAAGCGCGATGATGTTGGAAATTGGGGGCGCGTTGGCGAATTCGCGTCGGCAACAGGCGCCTATTCGCCAAGAATTCGCAAGGCGGCTGAAATGAAACGTTTTGTGACTGGGGCGGCGAATGCCTGGACGTCGGTGTCTGACACCCTGCGGGAGTCAGACACCTGGCTGTCGTGGCAGGTGTCAGGCTCCGAAAGTGCCTGACAACGTTGTGTGCAGCGGCGGCTACAGGCGAGCGGAGTCCGGCACCCTGCGGGAGTCGGACACCTGGGTTCGCCGGGGATTCAGGCGCGCCGTGCCAGCGTCAGGCGCGTGACGTGGCGTTCGGGCAGCGGCGCCGCCGCATGCGCCTGGGCGGCGGCTTGTAGCGACTGCACGAGCGTATCGGGAAAGGCCTGGCTGCGCCGGGTGTCGAGGTTCACGTGCACCGACAGCTGTTCCATGGTGGCGGCCAGGTAGTTGTCGCGCGTCTGGAAGAGCTCCATCAGGCACAGCAGGCGCTTCTGGTCGGCGCCCAGCACCCGCAGGCGCAGTTCGAGCGGATCGCCGGCCAGCAGTTCACGGCGGTAGTTGACGGCGATGTCGACGGTGTAGATGCCGCAGCGCGTGGCCTGCGTATAGCTTTCGCCTACCCCCAGGGGCTCCAGCAACTGGAAGCCGATATGGTCGAACACGCGCACGTAGCGGGCGGCGTTCATGTGGCCGTACAGGTCGGTCCAGTCGGGCTGGACGACGAGCTGGGTGCGGGGCAGATCGGGATGACCGGGGTGATCAGGCATAGGGGTTTCCATCGTGAAAAACTACAGCTGTTCGAAGCGCGCATAGCGCTTGTCGGTGTATTCGCGCTGGGTGGCGAGGTCGCGCACGACGGCGGCCGGGGGGCCGCGGCGCAGCCATTCCAGCATGTGGTCGACCTGGTCGGGAGTGCCCTGCACCATGGCCTGCACGGTGCCGTCTTCCATGTTCTGCACCCAGCCGGTGACGCCCAGCATGTGGGCGCGCCGCACGGTGGCGTGCCGGTAGCCCACGCCTTGTACGACGCCCTTGACGATGACGTGCACGGTTTCGAGTTGGGGGACTTGCATGCTGCGATTCCTTGTGCGTAGGGCGCGCGTATACTTGCTACGCCCTTTTTGGCCTCTATTTTTCCAACAATAGTGTCCCATGAACAACGCGAACCTTGCCAAGATCACCTGCATTGAAGACCTGCGCATCCTCGCGCAGAAGCGCGTGCCCCGCATGTTCTACGACTACGCCGATTCGGGCGCCTGGACCGAAGGCACGTACCGCGCCAACGAGGCGGACTTCCAGGCCATCAAGCTGCGCCAGCGCGTGGCGGTGGACATGGAAGGGCGATCGCTGCGCACCACGATGGCCGGCGCCGACGCGGTCATGCCCGTGGCCATCGCGCCCACCGGGCTGACCGGCATGCAGCATGCCGACGGCGAGATGGTGGCCGCGCAGGCGGCGGCCGAGTTCGGCGTGCCCTTCACGCTGTCCACCATGAGCATCTGCTCGATCGAAGACGTGGCGCGCGCCACCGGCAAGCCGTTCTGGTTCCAGCTGTACGTGATGCGCGACCGCGAATTCGTGGCCAACCTGATCGACCGCGCCAAGGCGGCCGGCTGCTCGGCGCTGGTGCTGACGCTCGACCTGCAAATTCTCGGCCAGCGCCACAAAGACATTCGCAACGGCCTGTCGGCGCCGCCCAAGCCCACGCTGGCCAACCTGATCAACCTGGCCACCAAGCCGCGCTGGTGCCTGGGCATGCTGGGCACGCCGCGCCGCACGTTCGGCAATATCGTCGGCCACGCCAAGGGAGTGACCGACCTGTCGTCGCTGTCGTCCTGGACCGCCGAGCAGTTCGACCCGCGCCTGAGCTGGGCCGATGTCGAATGGATCAAGCAGCGCTGGGGCGGCAAACTGATCCTCAAGGGCATCCTGGACGTGGAAGACGCGCGGCTGGCGGCCGATAGCGGCGCCGACGCGCTGATCGTCAGCAACCATGGCGGGCGCCAGCTGGACGGCGCCATGTCGTCGATTGCCGCCCTGCCCGCCATTGCCGACGCCGTGGGTTCGCGCATCGAGGTGTGGATGGACGGCGGCATTCGCTCGGGCCAGGACGTGCTGAAGGCGGTGGCGCTGGGCGCGCGCGGCACCATGATCGGCCGCGCGTTCCTGTATGGCTTGGGCGCGTATGGCAAGGCGGGCGTGACCCGCGCGCTCGAGATCCTGTACAAGGAAATGGACGTCACCATGGCGCTGTGCGGACGCAAGTCCCTGACGCCGGGCGATCGCAGCGTGTTGTTGCCGGGCACGTATCCGACCTAGGAGGCCGGCGCCTTGGCCAGCTTCAAGATCCGCGACGCCGTCGGCCCGGCGCCGGGTCCGCTGGGCGATTGGGTATACCAGTGCGCGCTCAGCCTGCTGAAGTACCCGATCGACGAGGCAATTTCCCAAGTGCTGGCCCTCATGGGCGAGACAACGGATGTCGACCGGTCCTGGATGCTGGAGTACCGGCCGGACATGCTGCGTTTTCGCAATACTCATGAGTGGTGCCGCGGGCAAACCAGGCCGTACGTGACGGAACTGCAGGATGTCCCCACCACTTTGATTGCCTGGCTGCACAAATACATGGTGCAGGGCCGGGCGGTGGCGATCTACGATGTTCACAAACTGCCGCGCGCCGCTCGAACCCTGCAGGTGGAATTCATCCGCCAGGGCGACAAGAGCGTGCTGAGCGTGCCCGTCTTGAACGAGGGCAAGCTGTACGGCGTTATCGGCTTTGACACCACGGTGAAACACCGGGAATGGCCGGATGCCGAGGTCGAAGCGCTGTTCCAGTGTGCCGGCCTGATCGGCCAGGCCAAGTATGGCAATGGCCGGGGCCGGCAGCACATGCCGTACGACAGCCCGGCTGCCCTGGTGTATTTGAGAATGCGCGGCGTGGTCCAGGGCGTGCAGCCCGAAACCATCGCGGGTGTGCGGTCGGCGGGCAACTACAGTGAAATCTGGCTGGCGAACGGGTCGATGGTGCTGGACTCGCGCTCGCTGGGCATGTGGCTGACGCTGCTGCCAGAAAAAATCTTCTTCCGGGTGCATCGCACCGCCATCGTGAATGCCCTGCATGTCGTGGACATCGACCGGCGCGCCGAGCGGTGGCAGATTCGCATGCGCGCCGCCGAGCGCACCTGGCCCGTGTCGCGCTCGTATCGCAAATTGCTGCGCGAGCGGATGGGCATCTGAAAGACGGCCGGTGGCCGGCCTGCCATTCATCAAACCGGCATGTCGTTTCGTCCCGAGACGGTAGCGATTCTTGCGGTTTTTGGGATCATCACGCTTGCAGCGGATTTCCCAATTTCCTGGACTAGAGAGAATCGGCATGTTGGCGTCCCGCATTGTTTCGCGCGCTTGTACTCTGACCCTGGCCATGGCTTGCGCGCTTGGCTTTCACCCGGCCCGGGCGGCCGATCTGGCGCTTACCGACGCCGTGTCGATGGCCGGCATGCAGCTTTACCTGAACGCTGGCGCGCCGGCCTTGCTGATTGCCGTGGTGCGCGGCGATGACACGGTCATCCAGGCCTATGGCGAAACCGCGCCCGGCAGTGGCATTGAGCCCGACGAGCATTCGATTTTCCGGCTGGCGTCGGTGTCCAAGGTGTTTGCCGCGGACGTGCTGGCGTCGCTCGCCGTCAAGGGCAGGCTTGGTCTGACGGACCCCTTGTCCCAGTACGCGCCGGATGGCGTGCAGGTGCAATCCAATGGCCGGCCGATCACCCTGCTGGACCTGGCCACGCATTCGGCCGCGCTGCCGCGCGAGTTGCCCGACCCCGACGCCAAGCCGTCCGAAAATCCGTTCGCCGCGTTCGACCGGGCTTACTACTGGAAGTGGCTTGGCAGCAACACGCCGCCGTATGCGCCGGGTACGACCACGTTGTATTCCAATGCGGGTTATGGCCTGCTGGGCGACGCCCTGGCAAAAGCCGGCGGCGCGGACTATTCCACCGTGCTGGCCAATGAGGTGCTGGCGCCGGCAGGCCTGTCCGACACGACCAATGTGCTTAACGACGAGCAGCAGAAGCGCCTGATGACGGGCCTGGACCCGCTGAACCAGCCCGACCCCAATGCCATCGTGCCGGACGTCATGTATGCCAGCGCCGGCGTGTATTCGACGGCGGCGGACATGGCGCGCTGGATGAAATGGCATCTGGACGGAGCCCGGCGACAAACGCCGCAAGCCCTGTTGGCGCATCAGATGTGGTTGCCGTATGACGGGCTGAAGTCGGTGGTGGGCACCGAGGTGACCGACGCCGACGGCATGGGCCTGGGCTGGGTCGTGAGCTTGCCGCGCAACGGCACCCCCCTGCTGCTGGGCAAGAGCGGCGGCCTGGGCGGCTTCATGAGCTATGTGGCATTGTCGCCCAACCGGGGCCTGGGAATTCTGGTCGTGGCCAGCCGCGTGAATTTCGCCATGTTCGACGGCATCCATGCGCAGGTGCGCGAACTGGCGGCCGAGCTGGCCCGGTGAACTGATTCGTGAGCTCGTCCGTGCAAAGCATTGCAATGAGCGGCCTGCGCAGGCTGGCCGCGGCGGGCATGACCGCGCTGGCGATCAGCGCGCCACCCGCCGGCGCTCAGGAGGCAAGGGACGTTTTCAAGACGGAAATCTTCCTCAGCCCCTACAGCGAATTGGGCGATGCCACCGACCAGTACCCCCGGTTCAACGGCCGGATATTGGCGCTGACCGGATATACCAATTACTTCGGCATCCGCGACGACAACGGGCAGATCCCGCGCTCGCACTGGACCAGCACGCAGCCACAGGTAGAAAGCGCCTCCGTGCTTCAACTGACGAACCGCTTTTCAATACGCGCCAAGGCCACCCTGGATTCCGCCACGGAGGAAACCAAAGACAATGCCTTTTCCGACCTGGGTGCGCAGCTGAACAACTTGTTCGCCGCCTACACGGCCGACCATTATGCGGTGTACGGCGGCAAGATGGACCTGGGGTATGGCGATGCCTGGCACGTGATCGACGGCTTGTATTCCGGTTTCACCGAAGGCTCGGAATACCGCGGCGCGATAGGCGTGGGCGGCCGGTATACGCTGGATACGGCGGCGGCCGGCTCGCACTCGTTTGCCGCCGTGCTGTTCAAGCGCGACGACGGCGGCCTGAGCCAGCGTCTGAGTTTCGACGACGGCCTGCTGAAGGCCGATGCGCCGCCCACTTTCAGCGACCGCATGCAGTCTTTCATCGTGTCCTATGACTTCCGCCGGCTGCCGGGGCTGGAAGGCATTTCGGGCGGCGTAGACGCTGGTCGGCTGCACGCCCAGCCCGGATACGGCGACAGCAGCAACATCGTGTCCGTGCGCCTGCGCTACGACGCGCCGTTGGGCCGCCGCTGGAATGTGGGCTGGTACAACGAGGCCACTTACGCCAGCGCGTTTCGTGGCGCCCCGGTGTCCAACGGCAATGGCGTGACGTCCGTGGCGCTATCGCGCGACCGCTGGCAGTTCGTGGTAACTGCCGCGGCGCGCAAGCTGTCGGGCAGCGACGAGAAGCTGGCGCGCTACGGCCTGCGCGGCGGCTGGGACTGGGCCTTTTCCGGCGCGGCCACCTACGTGCTGCCTGCCGGCTTTATTGTCCAGGCGGGGCTGACGCGCCAGCGCGACCAGTCGCTCACCATCAATCAGGGCGTGTTCCGCATCGCCTATCAAGCCGAGTTCTGAGGTGACCATGAACAGCAAGCCATTACGCATTGCCGCTGCCGCCGTGCTGGGCGCGGGTTTGGCCATGGGTGGCGCCACGCCCGCCGCATCGCAGGCGCTGACCATCGAGCGCGGCGCCAGCCCGCCAGCCGACGCCGTGGCGATTCCGAACGGCAGCCGGGAACGGGCCGTCCAGGAATTGCCTCGTATCATCGAACGCATCATGCGGCGCAGCCATGTGCCGGGCATGGCCGCGGCCGTGGTCATCGACGGCAAGACTGTGTTTGCCCAGGGATACGGCCAGCGCGAGGCGGGCAAGCCTGGCGCGGTCGATGCGCAGACGGTGTTCCAGATTGCGTCGATCTCCAAGTCGATCTCGGCCACGGTGACGGCGATCCAGATGACCCGGGGTACGGTGACATGGTCGGACCCGGTATCGCGCTATTTGCCAGGCTTCAAGTTGAGCGATGCCTATGTGGCCTCGCACGGCACGATCGGCGATTTCTTCGCGCATCGCACCGGCTTGCCGGGCACGGCTGGCGACGATCTCGAAGACCTCGGATTCACGCGCGACGAGATCATCGCGCGCCTGAGGCTGCTGCCGCTTGACCCTTTTCGCATTTCTTATCACTACGCCAACTTCAGCACGACGATCGCCGCCGAGGCCGTGGCCGCCGCCGCCCAAGCGCGCTGGGAAGACCTGGCCGATGCATCGCTGTTCAAGCCGCTGGGCATGGCTTCGACCAGCTATCGCTATCGCGACTACGAAGCGCGCGACAACCGCGCCGCATTGCATGCGTACCGGAACGGATCGTTCCAGGCCCTGGGCCAGCGCAACGCCGACGAGCAGGCGCCGGCCGGTGGCGTCTCGTCCAATGTGGTCGATCTGGCCGAATGGTTGAAACTGCTGCTGGCGAATGGCCAGCGCCAGGGCAAGCCGCTGATTGCGCCGCAGGCCCTGCTGCCGGCGCTGTCACCGCAGTCGTTCAGCGCGCCGCCGCATGCCGTGGATGCGCGGCCGGGGTTTTATGGCTATGGCTTCAACGTGAACACCGAGGTGGGCGGCCGCCCGGCCATGGGCCATTCGGGGGCCTTTCTGCTGGGCGCCGGCACGGCGTTCAAGATCGTGCCGTCGGCCGGGATCGGCATTGTGGTGCTGACCAATGGCGCGCCGATCGGCGCGGCGGAGTCGGTCGTGGCGGAGTTCACCGACGTGGCGCTCTACGGCAAGCCAAGCCGGGATTGGTTCGCCGCCTACAACGGGGTCATGCGAGGCTACTTCGTTCCGCAAGCGGATCTTTCATCGCAGAGCCGCCCGGCCCGGCCCCGGGCAAGCCAGCCGCTGGACAGCTATGTCGGCCGCTATGAAAACGCGTACTTCGGCACGGCCGATATACAGGAAGCCAATGGCGCCATGACGCTGACGCTGGGCCCGAAGGCCATGGCGTTCCAGTTGCGCCACTGGGACGGCGACACCTTCGCGTTCAGCCCGGCGGGCGAGGCGGAACTGGTGGATTCGCTGGCGTCGCTGCGGTTCAGGATGGAAAACGGCCGCGCCAGCGGCTTCGCCATCGAGTTCTACGACGAAAACGGCCTGGGAACCTGGGTAAGAAAGTAAGATGCGCCAGGGGGCGGGCGGGGTTGCTTTGCCCATATCGTTGCCCATATCGTTGCCCATAAAAAAAACCGCAAGATCTGCAAAGCCCCCATCGCTACAGTGGAAGCCCTGGAGGACGCATGAAAGCCACGACCCGCATCCACTACGCCAACCGGCTGGAACCCGTGCTGCAATGGCTGGCCTCGCATCCCGACGCGGCGCCCGACCTGCATCACCTGGCTGACCTGGCGTGCCTGTCGCCCTATCACTTTCATCGCGTGTACCGCGCGCTGATGGGCGAGACGGTCAACGCCACGATGCAGCGCATGCGCATGCACCGGGCGTCGGTGGATTTGGCCGGCAGCCGGCCCATGCCGCAGGTGGCGCGGCGCGCCGGGTACACCTCGCAAGCCGCGTTCAACCGGGCTTTCGGCGCGGCGTTCGGCATGCCGCCGGGCCGCTACCGCCATGCGCGCTCCAGGCCTTTCAACCCTCAGGAGCTTGGCATGTACCCTATCACCATCGAGCAGTTCGCCGGCGCGTCGCTGGCCACCCTGGCCCATCAGGGCGACTATCAAAACATCGGCGCCACGTTCGACCGCCTGTTCATGCTGGCCGCCGGCCGCGATCTGGTCGGGCCTGCCACGCGCTCGTTCGGCGTGTACTACGACGACCCGGCGCAGGTGCCCGCCGACCGGCTGCGTTCGCGCGCCGGCCTGACGCTGCCCGACGGCGCGGCGGCCGACCCGGTATTCGAGCCGTTCGCGCTGCCCGCCGCGCGCTGCGCCGTGCTGGAATACACCGGCCCGTACAGCGAAATAGAAGCCGCCTATAACTGGCTGTTTGCGCAATGGCTGCCGGCCAGCGGCCACGAGACGCTGGATTTTCCGATGTGGGAAGAATACGTGAACGATCCCAAGACCACGCCCGCGGCCGAGCTGAAGACGCGCATTTACCTGCCGTTGGCCTGACGCGGCGGGCGGCCCGGATGCGTTGCCCAGGCTGCTTCTATGGCGTGCTGGACTGCGGCGGGTTGTCGTTGATCTTGACGCTGAAGCTGCCATCCAGAATGGCCTTCTGGCGGGCCTCGACGCTGGCGACCAGCCCGCCGGGCAGCTTGCCCTCGAACGTGCCCAGCGGGGCCAGCATCGACCCCTGGTAGCGCATCTGCGAATACTTGCCGTAATCGTCGGCCTTGAAGGTGCCGCGCTTGACCATGGTGAGCGCCCGCTCGATGGTGGGTTCCATGTTCCAGAGCGCCGAGGTGACGACCGTGTCCGGGTACTGCGGCTGGGTGTCGATGACGTTGCCGATAGCCAGCTTGCCGCGCTTTTGCGCGGCCTCGGCTACGCCGAAGCGTTCGGCATACAGCATGTCGACGCCCTGGTCGATCATGTCGAAGGCGGCCTGCCTGGCCTTGGGCGGGTCGAACCACGATCCGATGAAGGCCACGTAGAACTGCGCGTCGGGGTTGATTTCGCGTACGCCGTCCATGAAGGCGTGCATCAGGCGGTTGACTTCGGGGATGGGGTAGCCGCCCACCAGGCCGATCTTGCCGCTTTCGCTCAGGCCGCCGGCGACCATGCCCGAGAGGTAGGCCGCTTCCTGGATGTAGTTGTCGAACACCGAGAAATTGGGCTGCTGGGGGCGCCCCGACGAGCCCATGAGGAATGCGGTTTGCGGGTAGTCGCGGGCCACCGCGCGCGCGGCGGCCTCGGCCCGGAAGGCTTCGCCCACGATCAGGTGCACGCCTTTTTCGGCGTACTGGCGCAGCACGCGTTCGTACGAGCCGTGCGAAACGTTTTCGGTGTATGCGTAGTCGATGTCGCCGCGCGTGCGGGCCAGGACAAGGGCCCGGTGCACGCGCGACACCCATTGCTGGCCGATAGGCACGGTGTACACCCCGGCCACCTTGACCGGACCGATTATCTGGCCGTACGCCCTGCCCGCCGCCAGCCAGGCGAGCCCCGCCCCGAGCCGCAGTATGGTGCTGCGCCGCAGCTGTCCGGCGGCCGACAGGGAAGTGCGGAATGGCATGGACGAGGGCTCCTGCGCAACGCGCTGAAGGTTGGGCGATGACGGCGCGGCGCAATGCATGCCGCGCGAAAGGATTATAGGCAAGCTTGTCCCGCGTCGGGCGCATTTGCGGGTGCATAATCTTGCGTAGTGTGCGCCGCCGGGTTGCGTGGCGCAGAATTCGGAGACTTCGATGCGATTGCTGTTTCTTGGCGCCGGCGGCACGGGCGGCTACTTTGGCGGACGGGCGGCCCAGGCGGGCGCCGACGTGACCTTTCTGCTGCGCGAAGCGCGTGCGCAAAAATTGCGCGCGCAGGGCCTGCGCATCGAAAGCCCGCGCGGCGACGCGGTGGTGGCCGCCCAGGTGGTGACCGAAGGCGAGCTGGAAGGCGCCTACGACGTGGTGGTGATCAGCTGCAAGGCCTATGACCTGCCCAGCGCCATCGCGGCCATCCGCCCCGCGGTGGGTCCGGATACGGCCATCCTGCCCATCATGAACGGCGTGCTGCAGTACGATACCCTTGACGCCGAGTTCGGCGCGGCCCGGGTGCTGGGCGGGCTGTGCCAGATCAACGCCACGCTTGGCCCCGAGGGGCAGGTGCGGCATCTGGGCCAGCATGCGGTGTTCGTCTACGGCGAGCGCGCCGGCGATCCGCGCAGCGCGCGTTGCGTGGCGCTGGAGGCCGCGCTGGCGGGTGCGGATTTCACCAACCGCCTGAGCAGCGACATCCAGCAGGATGTCTGGGAAAAATACGTGTTCCTGACCACCCTGGCCGCCGCGACCTGCCTGATGCGCGGGCCGGTCGGGCAGATCGTGTCCACCGACGACGGCGAAGCCATCGTGCGCGACCTGCTGCGCGAATGCCAGCAGGTGGCGGCGGCTTCGGGCCATGCCGTGCGCAGCGAAGCCGATGCCGCGGCGCTGAAGGTGCTGACCGACCGTCAGTCGCCCATGACCGCATCCATGTTCCGTGACCTGAGCCAAGGCGCGCGGGTCGAGGCCGACCACATCGTGGGCGACATGGTGCACCGTGGGCGTACCCTGGGCCTGGACACGCCGGCTTTGCGCATGGCCTACGCCCACCTGCAGGTGTACCAGGCCCGGCGCGCCATTGGTGCATGATGTGCAACTGACTATCGCGCGCGGCGGTGTTTGCGCGCGCGGTCCGCGGGGCTAGCATGGAGCATCCTCATTGCTTCTGGAGCACTTCATGAACATTGCACTAATTGGCATCACGGGCCGCGCGGGATCGCGTATTGCCGACGAATTGTTGCGCCGCGGTCACCAGGTCACCGGCATTGCCCGCAACCCCGCCGAGGTGGCGGCGCGGCCCGGCCTGACCGCCAGGCAGGGCGACGCGACCGATCCCGCCGCGCTGGCGCCGCTGCTGGCCGGCCACGACGCGGTGATCAGCGCGGCCCGCTTCGTTTCCACCGACGCCAAGCCGCTGCTCGAAGCAGTGCGCAGCGCAGGCGTGCCCCGGCTGCTGGTGGTGGGCGGCGCGGGCAGCCTGCGGGTCGCGCCCGGGGTCATGTTGATCGATACCCCCGATTTCCCCGACGCGTACAAGCCCGAGGCCCGCGCCGGCGTGGTGTTTCTGGACGCCCTGCGCCGCGAGACGGCGCTGGACTGGACCTTCCTGTCGCCGTCGGCGCTGTTCGCGCCGGGCGAGCGCACCGGCAAGTTCCGCATCGGCAGCGATGAGCTGCTGGCCGACGACGAGGGCAAGAGCTGGATCTCCATGGAAGACTACGCCATCGCCCTGGTCGATGAGCTTGAATCGCCGCGCCACCCGCGGCGGCGCTTCACAGTCGGCTACTGACGCCGGCCGCCCTGCCATGAAAACCGTCTACCTGGCTGGCTTCGATGTGTTCCGCGCGGACGCGCTGGCGCATGGCGCCTGGTTGAAGCTGCAATGCCGCAACCATGGTTTCGAGGGCCTGTATCCGCTGGACAACCAGGCACCGGCAGGTTTGCCGGGCCGTGCGCTGGCGCAGTGGATCTATGAAGCCAACACGGCGCTGATTCGCCAGGCCGACGCGGTGATGGCCAACCTGAATGCCTTCCGCGGCGCCGAGCCCGATTCGGGCACGGCGTTCGAGGTAGGCTATGCGGTGGCCCTGGGCAAGCCGGTGTGGGCGTATACCGACCACGCCGACTCGCTGGTGCAGCGCCTGGCCGTGGCCCAGGCCGACGACCCGCCGCGCCATGTCGACGCGCAGGGCTACACGGTGGAAGACTTCGGGCTGAGCCTGAACCTGATGCTGGCCTGCAGCGCCACGGTGATTAGCGGGGACGCCACGCAATGCCTGGCACACATGGAGCAGGCGCTGGGCACCGGTGTGCCAGGCGCGCGCGAACCCTGACATCGGTCCGGCACGGCTGGCGGCCGGTGTCTGACACCTTCGGAGTCAGACACCTGATCTGAGGCAGCCGGACTCAGGCCTCGAGAATCAGACACCTGATCTGAGGCGGCCGGGCTCAGGCCTCGAGAATCAGACACCTGATCTGAGGCGGCTGGGCTCATCGCTCGGGAATCAGGCATCTGAATGCCGGACCAGGACGGGTCTCGCCAGGTGTCTGACTCCCGTAGGGTGTCAGACACCGAAATGTGTGGCGGTTTTCAAGAGTGCGGTGTCTGACACCTTGTATCTTGAGCGCGGTAGTGATTAGCTATCGCTACTAGCGGATCCGGTGAGTTTGTTCTGACACGGAAAGCCTGGACTTTGTGACGCAGATTAGGCCCCGGATTCGCGCCT
>Ga0222420_100287_pt1 | contig 38654 bp, 57 predicted proteins | sample 3A2ome_FD_182470 | JGI IMG/M metagenome (GOLD analysis project Ga0222420, IMG submission 182470) | Enriched microbial communities from leaf-cutter ant dump, University of Wisconsin, Madison, United States - 3A200A (version 2) | ecosystem: Environmental > Terrestrial > Nest > Insects nest > Nest...
CATGTTCATACGCGGTGGACCAGCCGCCGCCGCCAGCGAAAATGTCCACGATCAGCTTGGCGCTTAGCCCAAGAACGAGCTGTGGGTTCAGCATTCCGCACCCCCTTTGCCCTGCTGGGCGGCAATGACGGCGTCGATTGCGTCGTTCCAGCCTTCGGTGTAGCCCTCCTGATACGATTCGTTGCTGGGGTATTCGTCGCCAGCACCTTCAAACGGAGGCATCTTGTCGGGCAGCGCGATCGGCCGCGCATCGCCAGCAGCGGGAGCGGGGCGGCGCCCGTCGGGGAGGTAGCGCAGTTCCTGCTCATGGCCTTTCACGCCGCACACCACATGGCCCCAGCTCGACCACTGGCCGCCGGGCAGCCGATAGCGGGCCTGGTACGCGCCGTCGTCGTCCTGGTGCGTGCGGTCGATGTCGCGCAGCACGTGCTGGATCAGGGCGTTGACTGCCATGGGGCTACCAAATTCGGTATAGCCCTGCGCATTCGTGCGGCCGCCGACGTGAGCGATACGCTCGCCCAGGGTCATGCCGTGAGTCGCGCTGCGCTCGTCCTGCTCCACCGTGGATACGGGGGATGCAACCAGTTCTATCGGCTCCAGCGCCCCGGGCGCATCTTGGGAAAGGCCGTGCTTGATTTCGAATTCGGTCATGTCGTCACCTCAGAAATTGGTTGAACGCCATGCTCGCGATGGCGCAGAGAATCAGCAGCCCAGAGATAGCTCCGACAATCCCGTATCCCAGGAGTCGGTCCGACGATTCGTCGTCTAGGTCGGTGGGCATGTGCTTATCCGTATCCATTTGGAATCTCCTGGGCAATAGAAGGGCTGCCCCGCCAGCTTTGCGGGGATACAGGTGGGTGATGCTGGGGGGCAGGCGGCTAGATATGCGCCCAGAGCTCGCGATGGACGATGCGCCAGACGGTATCGCCGGAGACGCCGTACTTCCTTCCAAGGGCTGCTGCGCTTCGCCCAGGCGTGCGCTTGGCGTGCATAGCGCGAATTTCGAGGACCTCAGCTTCAGTCAGTTTGCTGCGCGGATGATTCGACCCAACAGGCGCGGTGCCGTGACTGCGCTTATCGAATTCGTTCTCCGAGGCAGTCGATATGCGCAGGTTGGATGCCGCGTTGTCGGTTTTATTGCCGTTGATGTGGCATACGACCAGGCCATCCGGAATATCGCCAAGATGGGCCAGGGCAACAAGCCGGTGCACAAGGCGCCCGACACGCCGTCCGTCGTCCTGTGCCACCTTGACCTTCAGATAACCCTTGCGGTCTGGGAATGTTGAAACCAGCCGCTTTTCGCTGCGCACCAGGCCTGTGTTGCTGGCTGAGTACCGAGGGAACCCAGGTATAGGCTTCCATACAACGTCCATGAAAATCCTCCTAGGCCCAGTGTGCAGGGCCATGGCATCGGCGGGCTACGCCCGCAAAGGGTTAAAGGGATGAAGCGATGATGCTGCGGACGGGACGAACCCGGAACTCGTCGTCGCGGAGCCAGACGTCGACGCCGCCGTCCTCGAAATTCACCGCCCAGGCGCTGAGGGAGCCGTAGGGCTTGTTCGTCCAGTACCAGTCGTCCTTATCGAACAGGTCCGGCACGTTGATGTAGGCCAGCATCATGTCTTTCTGGTCAGGGGCGTGCCAATCGCCATGGCCGTTGACCTCACCGCGTCCGGCCACGGCCGAATCGAGGTCCTTGAATTCGACGTCTACCAGGTCGAATTCAGAGCCGCCGGGAATGATGATGTGATGGGTCACGCCGTCGATGAGGCGCGACCCGATGAAGACGCCGCCCTGCTCGGGCCATTCCTGCCCGATGGAGGGGGTGCTGGTTGCGGTTGCGGTCATGCAAGTCTCCTGCGGGCTGCGCCCGCTTAAGGGGTAAATGGATCAATAGGTGAATCTGCGGACGGGACGAACCCGGAACTCGTTGAGGCGGGTCCAGTTGGAGACGCCGCCGCCCTCGAAACGCACCGCCCAGGCGTAGAAGGAGCCGTAGGGCGTCGAGGTCCAATAGACCTCCTTCTTGAACAGGTGGAGCAGATTTGCCGCGATGATCTGCAGTTCCCGCTTGGAAGGCAGATAAAAGTCGGCGTGGCCGTCTGCGCTATAGGCCTTGGCGGCACGCGCTGCCGGGTGGCTGCCGGACCGGCCGAGCAGGGTATTGGTGTTCACCAGGCCATCCCAGCTACTTGCTTGAATCTCGCCTTCGTCCGGGCTCCACAAATACTTGCCCTGCAGGTCATCCTCGGCCACGACCAGTCCGTAGACAGTGCCGTCGTCGCCTAGGATGTCGCCAGCGTAGATACCGCCTTGGCCGGGCAGCGAAGCGCCGATCAACGCGGGGCGGGACAGTCGGGAGGGTGTGGAACTCAGGCGCTCGAGGAGCGCGTCAAGCGCGATGCGTGCAGGAACCTCCAGGCGCGAACCGCCGCCCAGATCCAACTGGATCGTGTCGTTCATGGTTTTCCTTGGGAGTTTGCCGCGGATGCGGCGGTGGAACTTACCGTGGGGCGCAGGAAGCCTTTCGGCGTTCGAGTTCCTGCGCCCTCAATCAAAAGGGATGTCGTCGTCCATGTCCGCGAGATTGGCGGCAGGGGTAGATTGCTGCTGGGCTGCCCGTTGTTGAGGGGCCGGGCGTTGCGCTGGAGCAGTGCGCTGCTGGCGCGGCGCGTCGTCGTGGCCACCGCTCTCTTCGCGGCCGCCCAGCATCTGCATCTGGTCAGCGACGATTTCGGTGCTGTAGCGGTCAGCACCGGTGTCCTTATCGGACCATTTCCGTGTCGTCATCCGGCCGGAAACGAAGATCTGCTTGCCCTTGGTCAGGTACTCGCCGCAGATCTCACCCAACTTCCCGAAGGCAACGACGCGGACCCATTCCACGCCCTCCTTCTCCTTGGTTTTCCAGCCCACAGCCAAGGAAAAGTTGCAGACTGCTGCACCATCTGGCGAATACCGCACGTCGGGGTCTTTGCCAAGTCTGCCAATGAATTCGCAGCGGTTAAGGTCATTGCTCATACGTATTTCCAGTTCTTCCGTTTGATGATGGCGCTCATGGTCTGCTGAGGCACCCCGAAGGCTTCTGCCAAGTCCTTTTGCCGCACAGCTAGATCATTGAGCCGTCGTATAGCTCGCACTTCGCGCTCCGTCATGCGGGTGTGGCCTTGGCGCTCACCGCGTGGCGAGCGGCCTTTGCTGACCATGTCCAGCGAGTTCTCTTTGGCGGTACCAGCAAAGAGGTGCCTGGGGTTGCAGCAGGGCGGGTTGTCGCACGAGTGGCAAATCAACAGACCTGGCGGAATGTCCCCGCGGCTTAGGATGAATGCCACTCGGTGTGCGATCTTGGTAAGTCCGGGCGGAGAGCGGAACTCTCCATACCCCTTTGGGTGCCTTGCGCCCTTCCAAAGCCAACACTCATCCGGCCCCGCCCGGGCTACCTTCGACCAGAATCTTTCTGCCCAATCCGCCATTACGCCGCCTCCTTCTTGAGCAGGTTTTCGTACTTGCTGACCATGCGTTCAAACGCCATCAGATCGCCCTCCAGTTCTTCGATGGCATCATCATCGCGCTCGATCCGGATGATCGTGAGATGCCGGCCGATAGGTTCCAGGTCGGGCGCCCACAAAACGAGGTCTACCCATTTGCGCCCTAGCAACCACATTGCGCCGTTGCATTGGTCGGTGTACGCGCTGATATCGCCATCGACTACGGCCGTGAACAGAGTGTCGGACGAAACCATCGTTTTGATTTCGATGATTCCGTCGTCGTCGACGAGGCCGTCCACGCTCACGCCAAACAGGCCGTCGCCCGTGGTAATGAATCCCGCCTCATCGACAAAGTTGCCCGTCTTCGCTTCGTAGGCAGCCCGCGCAAAAGGCTCCTGCTCCGTGCCGGTACGCATAGCTGCGTTCGCGAAGACTTCCGGTGCCCGGCCGCCGACACGTTCGCGCGCAACATCCATCGCGTACTTGAGGCAGTCTTTCGACGGCCCCCCGGCTTTCAGCCTGGACCGTGCGTCCTTGAAACGGCTGCCGGTTATGACGCCGCGGCGGGAGTCCAGCCATTCCTGAGACCCTTGCGGGGCGGTGTGGATGATCGGGTCCATTACTTGGCCTCCTGCTTGAGCATGTTGCGTTTGTCGCCATAGGCCTGCTTGAAAGCTGCAAAGGCCGCGAGGTTATTGGTCTGTTCGATTGCTTTGCAGCCCGCCTGCCAGATGTCAGCAGCCGCTTCCAGAGTTTCGGCCTGCGCAAGCTTGCTGATCCATTCGTCCCGCAGCTCGAAAGCTGCGTCATCAGCGCCGGCGCCGTCGTTGTCGTCGCCCTTTTCGGAGATGCCGCAGACCGCCTTCAGCGTGTGGCGCTCAAGGTAAGTGGTCGTCGACGCGATCGCCTGGATCGTGTTCTTCTTCCCGCTTTCGTCTGGCGGCGCGCTCAAAGTGACGGACTTCTCGTGGCCCAAGCGGTGCACCAACGTGCAGGTGACGTGGATCCGGCCATCTTTCTGTTCGACGTCCCAGCCCCAGGCGAAGCCGTGCTTGGACAGGGCAGGGCCCACGGCCGTGACCACATCGGACAGCTCGGCGTGCTTGTAGCTGGTGGTGCCGCGGTCGGTCTTGAATTCGACCTGCTTGCGCTTGATGATCTCCACCGCCTCGGACTTGAAGGCGGCGAAGGCGTCGTTGAATGCCTTGCGCGCCTCGCCTGCTTCCCACTCGCGCTGGATCGCCATCATTTCCTTGATCTGATCCAGGGGGATGCCCTGTTGAACTGCGGCCATCATCATGCCCATGGGCGAATTGGCGGCGAGAACGGCCACTTGGCCGGCGGCCGGCTCGGGTTGCATGGCCACTGTGCGGGCCGGGGCGTCGATAACTTCGGTCATGTCGTCCTCAGTAAGTGATTCGGATGTTGGGGATCATGCCCTTGGCGATCAGCGTGATCGCTTGCTTGGCGCAGTCCTCGGTCATGCCGCCGGCGACGAACGCATCCAGGGCGGCGCGGTTGACCTTGCCCTTGTGGGCCTTGTCGGCTTCACGGCGGGCGGCTTCGGCTTCCTCTGCTGCCTTGGCGTCCGCCTGGCGCTTGATTTCGGCTTGGCGCGCGTCCTCGGCTGCCTGGATTCGGTCCCGCTCGGCCTGCTCAGCCGCCAGGCGCTCACGCTCCGCCGCGGCCGCGCGGTCGATCTCCGCCTGTCGTTCGGCGGCGATGCGGCGCTGATCGGCAAGTTCGGCTTCCAGGCGGGCCTTGTCCGCAGCTTCTCGGGCTTCGGCTTCACGGTGCGCGGCCGCGTCGCGCTCGGCCAGGGCTGCAGCCGCTGCCTCACGTCGGACCATTTCCTCTGCTTCGCGGGCGATGCGCTCTTCGCGGTCCTTCTGCGCGCGCTCTGCCTCGGCGGCGCGCAGGCGGGCCAGTTCGGCCTGTTCCGCGTCGTATTTCACGCGGGCGGCGAGGCGATCGCGCAGGTTGGTCAACGCTTTGTCTTTCGTTCGAGCGGCCTCCGGTTCGAACTCTTCCCACTCGGGACCGATGGCGATGGCCTCGACCGCTGAGATGGCGGCTCGAATCGATTCCGCCGGCCCGCCACAGTCGATCACCAAAGCGTCGATGCCCTCAATGGCGTCCTTGTGGCGCTGCACGCGGTCGTTCTCGGCCTGCTCCCAGGCAGTGAGCGGCGCCCGGACCTCTTCCTTCAGGGCATCCAGTAGATCCCGCATGCGCTTGCGCTCCGCGTCGATCTTCTTGGGCACATCCTTCAGCTTGGCGACCAACTCCTTGCCTATATCGTCCAGCGCGACTTTGGCCTTTCCGACCTTATGGGCCCGGCTGGCGATCGCGTCGCGTCCCTTCTTGGTAGTCAGGTCCGGCGCTTGGCCGGTCACTTCGGCGCGGATCTTTTCAAGCCAGGGATCCAGACCGCCGGGCTTGGAGTAGACGTCCAGCGCGGTTTCCGCCGGCGGCAGCTCGGCAAGTTGGGTTGCTTCGGTCATGTCAGTCCTTCGCGGCGACTGCTGTCTTGCCGCAGCCTTCGCAGGCGGTGAGGGTGGATTGGGCTTGTTCGTCGCGCTGCTGGACTTCGCCGTAGCCGAATACTAGGGCGGTCAGCACGCCGGCGACGGTGAAAGCGGACAGGCGGGCGTCGCGGTCGCGCAGAAGGTGCAGGATGGAGTTAAGAAGGATCAATCGCCGCTCCATTGCGGCCAGTAGCCGCGGACATGTTGCATAGTTCGGTGGTGGGCGACGTGGGCAATAGCCAGCGTCATCTGGTCGCGGCACTCGCGGCCGAGAATCCCTGAGGCGGCGAGTTCGAGGATCTTTTCCTGCTGATCCGCGTTGCCAGCGATGAACGCCAGCATCTCCGCATCCGGATCCGGGAATTCCTGCTCAAACGCCTCTATGACAGCCTGCCGGTGGGTGAACAGATCACCCTCAATTCCCTTGACCACCTCCCCATACTTCTCATCGTAGATTTCCCGGGGAGGGCTGAAGCTGAATCGACTGCCCATGTCGCCCTCCTGCAGCGCCAGCCTGCGGCTGGCAAAGGGTTGAATTGATTAAGGGATAAATCTGCGGACGGGACGAACCCGGAACTCGTGGCCGCGGGTCCAGCGGAAGACGCTGCCGTCCTCGAAACCCACCGCCCAGGCGTTGCCGGAGCCGTAGGGCGTCGAGGTCCACACATCGCCAACGTCTTCGCTGAACCCTTCGGCTGCCAACAGCAGCAGCGCTTCGCGATGGGAGGGCAGGTAGAAATCGGTGTGGCCGTCGGCGGAGTATTCGGACGCGGCCAGGGCGGCAGGATGGCCACCGCGCTCGAGCAGCTTGCGGGTGTTCTCGGCACCGTCCAGGTCGGAATAGCCTTCCAGCTCATCGCCGTAGCCGCCAAATTCGAACTCGCCGTCCAGCAGCTCTGCCGCGGCGAACAGGTGACGCCCCTGCGCGGTCTTGCCGATGTAGATCCCGCCCTGGCCCTCGGCGTACTGGCCAACTATGAATGCATTGCTCATGTGCGTTCCTTGAAATTGCCCCGGGGATCGGGTTGTTAGGTGTGTTCATTTGTCTGCGTCCTGTCACGGCGCAGGCTGATCACTCAAATATGTATTCCGGCCAGGGGAAGCCCTCATCGGTATCTGCACGACGCACAAGCTTCCCTGCGGCCTTGGCGGCGGCTGCGAAATCTGCGTTGCAAAGGCAGTTTTCGCGAGGGTCAACGCTGAAGGCCTTTGCATCGATCCCCAGCGCGTCGGCCAACTCGCCCACCGTTTCTATCAAGTCGCCGTCTGCAATCGCTACGACTGTGCACATGACCATCTCCTTTGTTCATTCGTCAGCCATCGCTCATGGAACGGGCTGACGGATGAATTCCGGGGCAGTGCATGGCTTAGCTGTTCCCTCGCAACCATCTGGAATTTCCGGATAGTTGGTCATCGGCTCCAAGCCACGCACTGCCTCTTCAATCCACCGCAGGACCAGCAATGCAACTTGCCGGCCAAGGGAATGGATAGCCTCATGCAGCGGCGCCTTTAGGGCGCTTGCATCGTCGTCTTTGGTCAGGGGAAGAGGATTGCGCCCTGGGCCTAGCCACCTTGCGGTCATCGGCCTGTTCTATCGCTTTGCATTGAGAGATCACGCAACATCCAGGTCTGGCGCCGGCTCGGGCCGCCATTCATGCCCGACATTCTTCCGACCCGGAATCGGCGTGGTGTACGTCACTGGGCGTCTACTTGGTGCGGGCCGACTCCCGCTCGAATGACCTCACAGCACGCATGCCTGCGGCTGCTTTCGACGTTGCTGACACCAGCGCCAGACCTGGCTGCTCGTGATCTCTGGTTGTTAAAGAACGGTGCTCGCCTTCCCCCATCCGACTTCGTGGCGGTACGTCTCCCTCTTGAGGCGATGCCCTGACTGCTGGCTGAGGGTCCGTGGGGGTCTTGCTGCGCTGTTTGATAGCGTGAAGTCACTTTAGCTAAAGCGAAAGTTAAAGTCAAGCAAATGCGAAAGCTAGGGACGAAAAAAAGCCCGCACTTGGCGGGCCGCATGGTTCTGCTGTTATCGAAGCCGCGGCGGAATGTTTGGCATCGCACTTCCGAACATTAGCACGAAGCAGCCGAACAGGACCACCAAGATCGTCGCCACGGAGAACACCTTTGCAATGATGGAAACGTCGCTACGGCCGAGCATGTCGACCATACGGGTGAAGATGTAGGCGCCCATCATCAAGCCAATTATTGGTATCACTCTATCCCTCCTGTTGAAATGTTTTCCGATTGTAAGGCTAGAGGGCTGCGCTCAACAAAAATCCACCCGGAGGTGGCTTTTGCAACCTACTTGCTCGTCATTTCCCGGATATGCCGGTGAGCTTCCAACTCTGAAATCGGCCGCCACGGTTGGCGTGGATTGCCATAGAGAAAGGCTTTTCCATTCTGGCGCCTGGCGGGCGTTACCCATAATAGGAAGTGCTGGCCTACTGGCTCGCTCTCGCGCATCGCCTTGGAGCATTCAACATTCAAACCGTCGCAGCCCTGACCAGGAACAGCTCGAGCTCTAATCTTTGACGAAGAAGCTTCGTTGGTGGCTCGGTATGTCACGATGACGATGTCCATTGCCTCGCTCCAGGGAAAGCCACCCGAAGGTGGCTTAGCTTTACTGTATCTGCGACGCGATCAACGTGCTGAAATCCAACGGGTTGAAGCTTACGGTCTTCCCCGTGTAGTAGTTCGCGCGTTCGAATTGTTTGGTCCCTACGGCGCGTTGGCTTTCAACTGCGGCGAGGACAAAGCCCGGCATGTTTTCTTGCTGATAGCGCATGTGGATTAGCTCGGCCTCCAAAAGACGCTGTATCCCGCTCGCTGCGATTACGATCAAAGGTGTAGGGCTGTAGATCACATGGTCCGCCTTAAACTCACCGGCGATAGGCAACTCGACATCAGTGCCATATTTGAACCCAACTTTTTGGGCGGCAGCCTCTACCGCTTGTGCCACTTTGATCTTGAAGTCGCTTTCCTTCCGCGGCTGCCGCGCCGTAGCTAAGGCGTACAAATTCTGTGCGGCCTCCGCAACTCGAAAGATATAAGCTGGGATCAAGCGCTCATCGGGTGCGTGCGCTCGGAGGATTTCGTTTTCGTCCGCTGACACAGGCGAGTGATCTGGCAGCTCTGCGAGCCAACGCTGGACAGATTCAAGTTCGACGTCGCCGTCTGCCATGTTCGCGTACAGCGCTGACTCGCCATTCTCATCGATGCTGAAGCCATGCTCTTCCGGCCGCACTCGCACGACAATACGGTCTCCGCTGCCTGAATATTCTAGAGGCGTGACTATGCGCTGCACCCCGTTTTCATCGGAGTGCACTTCAAACAATGCGCAGATAGCCTGCTTGATTGTGCGGGTCAATTCCATAAAAGGCCCGATCGATCATCATTCCTATTCTGTATTTGGATGCCGCAGATCTGGCAGAAGAACTCTATCAGGGCGAGTCTATCGTCATCCTTGGCAGGGTCGAGATGCGGACGGGTGGTCAGGTTCAATTCCTGGCAATGCGTCAACATCCGCCCAGTGTAGTCTACGTCCGATCCACAAGGCGTGACACAGTGAAAGCCCTTGTGGCTCGGATGCCAATGGAACTCCAAGAGCGTTCGGTACTTTTCACCAGGAAGGCAGTCAACGAGGTAGCCATAGAAGTGCCTATCTGTGAAGATATCGCCATCGCGCCAGATGAAGAACACGCTGTGGGAGTTGGACACTGGCAGCAACTTGCTGCCATGGGCTCGGGGCCTGCCCAATCGCCGATATTGCCCCGGCAACGTATTTTTTTTCAGCGGCGAGAATGTAGGAATGTCCGCCAGAACTTTAGGTTCGCGTTTGTGTTGCCGAAGTACACGTTGGTCCATTTTTCTTATCGGAATAGTTGACTCAATCTCGCCTTTGTAAACTGCTGCGGGGCTAGCATCTGCGCGCTCTCTACTGCACGTCCAGGAGCTTGGGCATCACGACCGCACCCACTGCCCCGCCTCATCGTCCCGCAGCCGCGCTGGCAGGCCGAAAGCTATTGCCCAGACACCTTCAGAGCCTTCGCGGTGCCGAAATAGCGAAAGTAGCAGTTGTAGCCAAGATTTCCCGGCTGCTGGACGATCTTAATGTCGCTTATTCCGTTAGCACCTTTGCCGAATGCATTGATCAGCAGATCGGACCGCACGGTTTCCTCTGTGGGTTTGGGCTCGTATAGATTTGCGTGGCAGCGGATAGCCGACACGTTGGCCAACACTTCAGCGCCTTCTGGTGTGGCGTCGTAAACGGTGAGTGCTTTGGTTGCCGCCTGGAGATCCACCACGCTGGCCGGCGCATTGCCACGACGCACGGTGGCGTCCTTTTCTTCTGGAGCTACGCTAATGCAGCCAGCGAGGAGGGCGACGGCAGCACAAAGAATTAGATTTCTCATTTGGTCACATGGTCGTCGAATTAAAAGTCACGGCTGCACCAAACTTTCAGCACGCGCCCGAACACTTCAAAGTCCATTCCAGGCGAAATGTCCCAGGAGTCATACTCTTTGTTCTCCGATTTGGCACGGAGGATCATCCCCGCTTCAGTTGGGATGCGTTGGAGCCTCTTGATGAACCCCTCTTGGCCGACGCGAAAAAAATAGACAGCATCGAACTCAACCGTAACGATTCCCACATCAATGATCAGGGGGTCTCCCGGGTTGTACATGGGCTGCATAGAGTCGCCAAAGCCAGTGACGATGGCTAGGTTGGTCGCTGCCGAGTAGCTTTTTACGTTCTTCTGAAGCCACTCAGGACTGACTTTCAAACTTTCGATGATCCCAGGCTGGTCGCGAAGCTCAAGTCCGTCCCCCATCTTCCCCCCAGTATCAAACCTAGGAATAGAAAGCCGCTCTTCTGACCGTTTTGTTTCGGCCAACGTGTCCATCTCTGGTTGATCGAGTGCGCCAACCGGGAGACCGCATTTGGATTCGATCTTTCGAGCAGAGGACTCTCCCATGTTCCGCTCGCCACCAAGCCATTGGCCCGTCTGTGACAGGGAAATCCCTGTGCGATGTTTAAAGGCGGTGTGCGACCCTCCGAATTGCTCCGTTAGAAGTATCGCGAGGTTGCGGCGGCGAAGGGCGGCAATAGGGTTCTGCATGGCTCCAAAACTTTAGCATCAGCTAATTTCGCATAGGCTTGAATTTAACTTTCGCAAGTGCTAAAGTGATGGCATGGAAAAGCGAAAACTTGAAGCCCTAGCGGCTTACACGAAGGCGAAACGAGGTCGGTTCACCGAGCTGGCGAAGCATCTCGACGTGTCAGGTTCGTACCTATCTCAAATGATTTCGGGCGAACGCCCGATGCCGGTCGTTTACGCGGCAGAGGTTGAGAAGTTCACTCGTGGCGAAGTTCCCAAAGAGTCGTGCAGACCCATAGACGGCTTGGCTATTTGGCAGCCCGCCCGGGGCAGAAGGCGCGTGAAGAGCGATGCCGCCTTGCCGGTCGGCTAGTAGTGCGTGCTTGTTGTTTTTGAGTTGTTCCATGCGGTGAATCTTAATTGTGCGCCGCGCCAAAGAATATGTTCGGAGTCTGTCCCCATGAACACAAAAGATGCTGCGTACCACACCGTCCACGACTATGCGGGCGGTAGTGAATCGCTGGGGCCGCGTGTCGGCATATCTGCTGCGGTGCTGCGCAACAAGGTCAACCCGAACAACGAGACCCACCATCTGACATTCTCCGAGGCACAGCGAATCGTCGATATGACGGACGACGATCGGATGCTCCGGGCATGGGCACACGCCCGAGGATTCTTGCTGGTTAAGGCCCCGGAAGGTTCGGATTGCGACATGTCCGTCTTGGAGGCGGTTGTTGAGACCGGCGTTGCTCACGGTCAGTGGATGCAGGCAATCCATTCAGCCCTGGCGGACGGCAAGGTGGACACGAGCGAAGTGCAGGCGATCAAGGCAGCTAAGCGTGCGTTGCAAACGGCTGCCGCGACAGCCACCCAGCGTGTTGAAGGCATGGTGGGCTAATGGAACGCCAGGTGTTCATCCTCTCCCACCCGCTAGCGCGCCGCAATGCGGCTTACGCCTGCGCAAACGCTCCCGACGGCTACCGGGTAGAGATCAAGGAGCGCACTCGCACCCTTGATCAGAACGATTTGCTGTGGTCGATCCTGACGGATTTGTCCAAGCAGGTGGATTGGTCGATTAATGGCAAGTTGGAAAAGCTATCGCCGGAAGATTGGAAAGACATCCTGACGGCCAGCCTGGATCAAGAGCACCGTATCGCTGAAGGTATCCGCGGCGGGTTCGTCATGCTCGGGCGCCGGACTAGCAAGATGGGTGTTCGCAAGATGAGCGAACTCATCAACTTCGCGCACTCAGTGGGTGATGAGAAGGGCGTCCAGTGGTCGCCCACCTCCATCGGGAGGGGAGCATGACCTGGAACTCCACCCTCAAGCGAAGTACACCCTTTCGATCGCGTGGCGTCATTGCGCGCCGCAGTCAGCCCATGAAGTCAAAGGGCATGAAAGGCTCGTCGGTGTCGACCGCTCAGAAAACATTCCATGACCAGCTCGCGAGCCGCATTGGCTGCGTTGCGTGCCGTATGGACGGAATCTTCAACGACTACGTGTCGATCCACCACATCGACGGCCGGACGAAGCCCGACGCACATTGGAAGGTGTTGCCGCTCTGCGGAAGTCACCACCAAGACGACGGCTTGGCTATCGCCGTCCACCCGCACAAGGCCATGTTTGAGACGCGCTATGGCAAGCAGATGGATCTGCTGGTGTGGTGCATCGAGCAGATTCAGTCGCAGGGCAGCGGCGTGCCTGACGGCGCACTTGCCGCCGCTGGGATGTTGGAGGTTGTGTGAACGCGATGCCGAAGTCTCCGCAGGTCGAGGACGGCCACATCAAGATCGCCAATGAGCTGTTCGAGGCGATCATGGCTTTTCCGTTCAAGCAGACCACGCTGCGTGTTCTGTTAGCGGTCCTGCGCAAGACGTATGGCTACGGCAAGAAGGAAGACGACCTTTCTGCCTCTCAAATCGGAATGCTGCTGGGCGACATGAAACGCCAGCACATCACTACGGCGTTGAATGAATTGGCTGCCATGGGCGTTATCAGCAAGCGCCCGGGAAAGTACGGATCGTTAGTCGGAATAAACAAGGATTATTCGCGCTGGATCGCTAGTCCGAAATCCGGACAGGTGAACGAATCTCGGACTAGTCCGAATCTTGGACAGGTGAACGAAATCCGTGCATCTGCTAGTCCGAAATCCGGACAGGTGAACGAATCTCGGACTAGTCCGAATCTTGGACAGGTGAACGAAATCCGTGCATCTGCTAGTCCGAAATCCGGACAGGTCGATAGTCCGAATCTCGGACACACAAAAGACAACCTTCCAAAAGACAACCAACAAAATGAATCTGCTAACGCAGATTCCTGCGGCGAGCAAAGCGTCAAGCTCGCACTTGTCCCGACTCCGCCTCCCGTCATTGCTCTTCCGGTCAAAGACGGCTCCGAGTTCGAGATCACTGAAGACTTGGTGGCTGAGTGGAGTGCTGCCTATCCCGGAGTGGATGTACGCGGCGAGCTCGCAAAGGCTCGTGTCTGGCTGCGTGCTTCCCCTCAAAACCTGAAAACTCGCCGTGGCATGGGCAAATTCGTGGTGGGTTGGCTTAGCCGATCTGCCAAGCCCTCGTCAGGCTTTTCTTACGCGAGGAAATCAGCGCATGGAAACTTCAGCTTGCAGGACTACCACGCCGGAGTTGCAGCAGATGGCACTTTCTAGCCTGACTCCGGCCAAGGGCCACTGCGAGAAGCATGGCGACTTCGACGGCTACACGCTTGGTGGTGGTCCGCACTGCCCGACATGCGCCGAGGAGCAGATAGAGCGGGATCGCGCTGCTCAGCAAGAGGCCACGATGCGCGAGTATCGGCAACGTCGAGCCGACTACCTGCTGGGCAAGGCTGCGATCCCGCCCCGGTTCGCTGATCGCCGACTGTCGAACTTCGTGTCCCATGCTGCAGGCCCTGCCAAAGCACTGCAGGTCGCGCAGCAGTTTGCTGACGAGTTCGAGGAATGTCAGAAATCCGGACGCAGCTTGATCTTCTGCGGAGGGGTTGGTGCCGGGAAAACGCACCTCGCCGTAGGAATCTGCCACGAGATCATCGCCAAGGACAAAGTAGCCGTGTTCACGTCCGTTCTCTCAGCTATCCGTTCGATCAAAGAGACTTTTCGGAAGGGGTCTGAGCAGACTGAGGCCGAAGCCATCCGGGCGTTGGTGCAGCCCGACCTTCTGGTCCTCGATGAGGTTGGCGTCCAGTTCGGCTCCGAGACGGAAAAGATGTACCTGTTCGAGATCATCAATGGTCGATATGAGGCCATGAAGCCGACCATTCTCCTAAGCAACCTGGCCAAGGACGCGTTGACCGAGTTTATCGGTGAGCGCGTGATTGACCGCCTACGTGAGGGTGGCGGCCGAATGGTGGTGTTCGATTGGCCCTCGTACCGGAGGGTTGCGCAATGACTGCATTGAAGAGGAGCCCGTCCGCGCCCTTGATCCTGAGGCACATCGCTAAGAATGAAGGCGTGTCATCGGTGGAAATAGCTCAGGCGCTTGGCATGTCTCCTGACACGGTTCGATGGAACGTAGCCAGGCTGCTGCGGCACCATGAAATCCGAGTATCGGACTGGACCCCGCGTCCCCATGTTGGGGGACGTGGCCGCGCTCTATACGCCATTGGCCCGGGGCTAAGTGTGCCGTATCCCGCAAAGACGCGAAATGAAATCCTCAGCGCGCACAGGGAACGCGGAAAACTGAAGAAGCGCCTTGATAGAGGCGTCAATAGCGGCCCATTCCGCGTCTTGGTTGCGCAGGTGACGGTATGAGAACGCCCAAATATCGCAACAGGAAGACGACCCAGGATGGAATCGAGTTCGACAGCAAGCGAGAGGCCGCTCGCTACTCGCAGTTGCGCTTACTGGAACGTGCCGGACAAATCCGCGACTTGTCATTGCAGCCCAAGTTCACACTGGTAGACAGCCAGCGACGCGCTGATGGCAAGGCGGAGCGGCCCGTCGTCTATATCGCGGACTTCATGTATTTCGAGGGCGATACCTGTGTGGTTGAAGACGCCAAGGGCATGAAGACGCCCGAATACATCATCAAACGCAAGCTCATGCTCTCCCGGCATGGCATCACAGTGAAAGAGGTCTGATATGGCACTTCCTAGAAGCGTAGAAGATTCGAACAAGCAAATGCGCGCTGCGGCCATCGAGCGTCTGCGGACAGAGTTCGGCGTCAAGTTAACCAAACATAACCGCTGTTCGACGCGGATAGCGGATGCCATTCGCCAAGTTGAACCGGGTCTAGATGCGGCGGATCCGATGCTGCTGATTCGCGCCTGGGTGGCGCTCAAACCTTCCGAGGTGGTCCCTGGGCGCCAACTTATGGAAACCGGCCGGCCCTATAGCCTGGACGCCCGCATGCGCCAAGCGGCCCAGCGGGCCAGCTATCAGCCTCACCTGATTTCCATGAGCAGCAGCGTGCTCTACAACCCAGAGGTCACGGGATGAGAGCACTTCTCCCCAAGTGGGCTATGGGCGACCCAGCCATGGTCTGCGAACGACTGGAAGGCATCAGACGGAAGCCGCCACGGCTAAGCCGCCAGGAAGAAGCAAAGAAGGGCTTGGAGCAGCTATTCAGCGAGGAACATATGACGAAAGACGAAAGCGAACAACTGGAGGAACTGCTCATGACCTGGTACCACTGGGCCAAGGCGCACCGGGAGCATCTGGGGCATAGTCGAGTGGCGCCCGGATTTCACGGGGTCTCTGACCTGGACGGCTATGGGGACGACGACGAGACCGACGCGAAGCTGAACCGGTGCCTAGCTGAACAGGTGGATGTTTGCCTGAACACGCTGCCGGTTGACCTGCGCGCCGCTGTCGGGATCAGCATGCGCAACAAAGACGCGCCCAATCAGGTATTCCGCAATCCGCGCTGCACGCCCGAGGAACAGCACCAGCGGTACCGGGAAGCCAAGGCCCGATTGCTGCCTATGTTGCGCAAGCGAGACATGATCAAGGTGATTGCGTGAGGGGTTGCATACGCTGTACGCGCCCACTAAGATCAACCCAAGTGGACGGCGCTCGTCCATAGGAAACGAAGCCTCGGCAGATGCCGGGGCTTTTTGCTTTGGAGCCGCCCCAATGGCCAGACGCCTTGAAGTGGGAGAATCTTTCACCATCCCTGATGGCGCATGGCTGCTTGACGCATCAACGCATGAGGGAAAGCTGTACGTTGTGGTAGAGCCGGATATGGGCAGTGTCCAGCCCGCTCCTACCCAGATGGACCGCATCGAATCCCTGCTGACCACGTTGGTTGAATTGTTGGCAGATGAAGGCGAAGAAGACCAGCAGGAATACACGCTGGATGGCGAGGCAGTAGGCGGCGAGCGGGACGATTCCCAACCGCTATGATCTGACGATGGCCACTAAAGACATTACCGACCTGCAGGTGTGTGAGGCGTTCGCGCAGATGAGATCCCGCCGTGAGGCAGGAGAGATCAGTGTTTACGTTGACGATATCCTGCACCAGCATACCGGCGAACACATGAAGGTTTGCTTCCGAGCAATGGAGCGGGCCTGCTCTCGCGGCTTAGTCGATTACGGGGTATCGTTGCGTGGTGGTTGGCTGACTGAGGCCGGTATCGAGCTCATCAGTTCATCCAAACTTAGATGAGCGGCCAACCCTGGAGCGCTTGGTACAAGACCTGGCGCTGGCAGAAGCTGCGGGAGCGGCACCTGCGGGCGCATCCACTGTGTGTGATGTGCCAAGCAGAGGGAAGGGTGACAGAGGCAAAGGTGTGCGATCACATCGAGCCGCACAGGGGCGATCCAGAGAAGTTCTGGAACGGCCCCTTTCAGTCATTGTGCAAGGCACACCACGATTCAGACAAGCAGGCGCTCGAGAAGTCAGGGCGGCGGAAGGTGCAGATCGGGGTGGATGGCTACCCGATAGAGAGCTAAGAGTACGAAATGACGAAGCCCCTGACCGTTAGCGCGGTGCAGGGGCTTCTTGCTTTGAACCAACGATAGGAGTTGGCCTTGGCTGAGTTGAATTATAGGTGTCTGGGTTGCGCGGCTGCAATCTTTCCTAATCTGACCAAGACGGGAAAGGTGAGCAACCACCCCCGTAAGTACTGCGGTGCTGAGTGCAAGCCCAAGCGTGAATGGCAGCGCACACCGCATAAGCCGAAGTTGGTTGTGTGCCAGCACTGCTTCACTGAGAAGTACAGGCGAGTGCGTGGTGGCGCGTCGGATGCTGGGAAGTACTGCTCTCGTGAGTGCTCTTTCGCCAGGTCGTCTTTGGTCTCCCGTGAGGTGATGGCCATTAAGGACCTGGGCGCGAAAGCGAGAAAGCAGGCAAGGGCAGCAGCCGCAGCTAAGGCGAAGAGACAGGCATGGCTTGCCACCCGCCATCGCGTATGCCCGGAATGTGGCAACGGCTTTGTGGCTGAGCTACGTCAATCGGTTTGCGGCGACGAATGCAAGAAGGCAAGAGCAAGAAAGGCGAGAGCCAGATACGAGCAGACCGATTCCTGGAAGAGGGCGCGTCGGGCGGCTAAGAAGCGATACAAGACGGTGCGCAGGGCGAGGGTTGCGATCCAAGCTGAGACCATCGACCCGATCAAAGTGTTTGAAAGGGATAGGTGGAAGTGTCACCTGTGTGGCGAGAAGACGCCGCGAGGATTGCGAGGGACAAGTCAGATGCAAGCACCTGAGCTTGACCATATCGTGACCCTTGCAGATGGCGGCTCGCACACATGGGGCAATGTGGCCTGTGCATGCAGGCGCTGCAACCTAGCCAAAGGCGCCCGCTCCATGGGTCAGCTAGGTCTGGGGCTGGGCGCATGACACTGGGGGGGGCTGGTCAAAATCGGGGACGGACTCAAAAACCAAGACCGGCCGCTCAACTTCTTTTTCATAAACACGTAGAAAAAAGCTAAATCGGAAAGGTAAAGAAATGGGAGCACGTGGCAGGAAGTCGGAGGCTGAAGTCCTGGCCCCGGCCCTAGTTGCGTCCATTTCGAGCGAAAGCCGCTTGGTCGCGCCTGCGCACATCACGGACGCCGAGCGAGCGGTCTGGTCGGAACTGGTCAATGACCAGCCTGCATCCGCCTTCTCACCCACGCACATCCCCCTGCTGGAACAATACTGTCGGCACATTGTCCAGGCCCGTTTGATCGCCGACGAGATCATGAACTTTGACCGCGCTTGGCTGGCCGATGATGACGGCTTGAAGCGGTACGACAAGCTGCTGGGTATGCAGGAGCGGGAGGGCCGGGCGGCGTCATCTTTGGCGACGCGGTTGCGCATTACCAGGCAGGCCGTCGTCCATCCCGAGGCTGCGGGGCGCGGCGGTGGCAAGGCGAAGGCACGGAAACCTTGGGAACTGGTCGACGCCTGACGCGGGGTGACCGCAACATCGCTTGGATCGAGCAGTACTGCCGAATCCCTGAAGGGAAATTGGTGGGGAAGCCGGTAAAGCTGACGAAGCACCAGCGCGGCTGGATCAAGCAGATATACGACACGCCGACACGGCTGTTCATCCTGAGCATGGCTCGGAAGAACGCCAAGACGGCGCTGTCGGCTTTTCTCCTGCTTTTGCACTTGTGCGGACCAGAGGCGAAGCCGAACAGTCAGCTTTACAGCGCGGCACAGTCGCGGGAGCAGGCGGCTATCTTGTTCGCTCTGGCGGCAAAGGTCGTGCGGATGTCGCCGGACCTGTCGGAGTACGTGCTGATCCGGGACACGGCGAAGCAGTTGTTTTGCACGGAGATGGGCACCCTGTATCGGGCGCTGTCTGCTGAAGCCAGTACCGCCTACGGCCTCAGCCCCGCTTTCACGATTCATGACGAGCTGGGCCAGGTGCGCGGCCCCAGATTCGAGCTGTACGAGGCGCTGGAAACGGCGAGCGCTGCGCAGGATTCCCCGCTGTCGATAGTGATCAGCACCCAGGCGCCGACCGACGCGGACTTGCTTAGTCTGCTGATCGACGATGCGCTGACCGGCGCGGATCCGCGGCAGAAGGTTGTGCTGCACACGGCCCCGATGGATTTGGAGCCGTTTTCGGACGAAGCGATCAGGGCGGCGAATCCGCACTTTGACGACTTCATGAATCAGGACGAGGTGCGGCGCCAGGCGGCAGATGCCAAGCGCATGCCAAGCCGGGAGAACTCCTACCGCAACCTGATCCTGAATCAGCGGGTGGAGGCACACAACCCGTTTGTGTCCCGGGCGATCTGGGAAGAGAACGGCGCGCAGCCGGAGCGTTTGGAAGGCAAGACTGTTTACGGCGGGCTGGATTTGTCTAGCGTGTCGGACTTGACGGCCTTGGTGCTGGTGTCCGAAGAGGGGGACGTCCATCCCCGCTTCTGGCTGCCGGAGGAAGGGTTAGCCGAGAAGTCCCGCAATGACCGGGTTCCATACGATGTGTGGGCCGATCAGGGGCTGCTGCTGACCACCCCGGGTCGGGCGATTGAGTACGAGTTTATTGCGCACGAGTTGCGCAAGGTTTTCGACACCTGCAATGTCGTGGCATTGGCATTCGACCGGGCAATGATGCGGTTCCTGAAGCCCTGGCTGGCACGGGTTGGGTTTACCGAAGAAGAACTGGCGAAGTTCGTCGAGTTTGGGCAAGGGTTTATGTCCATGAGCCCGGCGCTGCGCGAACTGGAAGCCCGGTTGCTGGGAGCCAAGCTGAAGCACGGCGAACACCCGGTGCTGACGATGTGCGCGATGAACGCTGCAGTCGTCCAGGATCCAGCTGGAAACAGAAAGTTTACGAAGGCGAAATCGTCAGGCCGTATAGACGGCATGGTTTCGCTGGCGATGGCGGTGGCGGCGATGCCCCAAGAGCAGGCGCCGACGCGAAAACTCATTCTGGCAACGGCAGGCTGACATGTGCCAAGGCTGCATCAACCGTCAAAGGAAGCTGGTCGCGTGGCTATGTCGGCGCGGCATGACAAGGATGTGCGAGAAGGCTCAAGCCAGGCTCGCCAAAATGGAAGCGAGTCAGAAATGAACAATCAACGGGCATACGCGGCATTTGAGGTGAAGGCATTGGATTCGTCCAAGCGTACCTTCAAAGGCTGGGCGACGACGCCCGCCGTTGACCGAGTGGGCGACATCATCAATCCGCTGGGAGCCAAGTTCAAGAACCCGCTTCCTCTGCTTCATCAGCATCGCCATGACATGCCGATTGGTTTGGTCAGATTCGACACCCCAACCGCTAAGGGAATCGAATTCGAGGCTGAGATCCCGACTATCGACGAACCGGGATCGCTGAAGGACCGTCTTGACACCGCGTGGGGAGAAATCCAGCACGGGCTGGTTCGGGCGGTCAGCATTGGCTTTCGTCCTCTGAAGTACGCCTACAAGGAAGACGGCGGCATCGATTTCCAGGAAGTAGAAATCTACGAGCTTTCGAGCGTATCCATCCCGGCTAATGCCGCGGCGATCATCAATGCCGTCAAGTCGATGGATGGACGTCCACTCTCATCCGAAGCAATCAACGTCATCAAGTCGTTGGACTTCGCGTTTCGTAAATCAGGCCCTGTCCAGCTTGTCACCGCTGCTCGGCCGCAACCGAATCTCAACGGGGCCGTTCGGCTGAGCCGCCCCTAGCTTTCCGATCCGCCGCCTGCCGTTGAACGCAGGCCGCACCGATCAAACCCCATACGCAACCGCCCTCGAGGCGGTTTTTTTATTTCTGAAAGGAATTCGTCATGAAGACGTTTGCTGAACAAGTCGCGGCGCTGAAGGCGACCCGCCAAGAGAAGGACGCCGCCATGCGTGCGGTGGCCCAGAAGTCGGTCGACGAAGGTCGTTCGATGGATGAGGGAGAATCGGAGCAGTTCGACACGCTGCAAAGCGAAATCAAGCGCCTGGATGCCGATATCGGCCGCCTGTCGCTTCTGGCCCAGACGGACGCCGCTACGGCTACTCCGGTGAGTGGTGCCGCTAAGGCGGCCACTCCTGCCGCCGGTGGTTCGATGCCCGTTCAGGTCAAGAACACCGAGAAGCTTGAACCCGGAATCGGATTTGCCCGGGTGGCCCGTGTGAAGGCGTTGGCTCACATCGAGCACATGGACCCCGCGCAAATCGCCAAGTCGATCTACCCGGACGACGAAGCCCTGGTCAAGTCGTTCACGAAGGCCGCGGTGCCCGCAGCCAACAGCGGCAATGCCACCTGGGCGGGCAACCTTATCCTCGAAGGTGGCGGCTACTTCGCCGACTTCGTGGAATACCTGCGCGCTCGTTCCGTGGTCGGTCAGATCAGCGACCGCCTGCGCCGCCTGCCGTTCGATACCCCGGTGATGATCCAGGGTTCGGCAGGCGCGGCCAAGTGGACCGCTGAAGGTGCTGCCAAGCCCCTGACGCAATGGACCTACACGAAGACCAAGCTGGAACCCCTGAAGGTCGCAGCAATCGCTGCAGCTACGAAGGAACTCCTGAATCGGGCTTCGGTGGCTGCGGACGCGCTGATCCGTGACGAACTGGCCCGCTCGGTCAACGCCGCAATCGACGGCACCTTCGTGAGCGCCTCGGCCGCCGTGGCCGGGTCGACTCCGGCTGGCATTCGCAACGGTGTGACGCCCCTGACGCTGACCGGTGACGGCAGCGTCGAAGGCATCCGCTGCGACGCCGCGGCCATGCTGAAGGAGCTGGTTGGCGACAACCTGAGCGTGGCTGGTGCCTTCTGGGTCATGCCGGAAACCGTCGCTATCGACCTGTCGTCGGCGGTCAACGCCATGGGCGCCCCTGCCTTCCCGGGCGTCACCCCCACGGGCGGCACGTTCATGGGCCTGTCGGTCTTCACGTCCCAGTACATCCCGACCGATTCGAGCGGTTCGGTGGTGATGCTGATCAAGGGCGACGAGATCTTCCTCGGCGACGAAGGCGGCGTGCAGGTGTCGATGTCCGACCAGGCTTCCCTGGTGATGGACGACGCGCCGACCATGAACAGCACCACGCCCACCGCGGCTCAAGTGGTGTCGATGTTCCAGACCAACAGCGTGGCCTTCCTGGTCGAACGCTTCATCAACTTCGCCAAGCGCCGCCCGCAAGCGGTCGTCTGGGCGAACGCGAACTGGAACCCCTGCGCCTAATAGGTCGTCAGGTTCAAGGGGCTTCCGAAGGGAGGCCCCTTCTGCAAGACGAAAGGACTGACATGCAAAAAGTGACCTTCACCTACAAGAACGGGCGTGAACGGATGCTGTCTGCTCGCGATGCCGAACTGCTGCAGCGTCTGGGAAAGGGCGCCTACCTGACTCGAGACATGGCGGCAGCCCGTCCGATGCCCGTTGTAATGCCGGCCGCTGACAACACGGACGTCGATCTGGATAACCTGGATGGTGACGCCCTTCACGCACTCGCCCGCGAGCGAGGCGTTAAGGTTCATCACAAGGCCGGTGCGGATAAGGTTCGCGCCGCCCTGCGAGAGGCTGCCGAGTGAAGATTCTCGGGCTAACCTTCGGGCGTCAGAAGGCGATGGAAGCCGTTGGCGGTACGTGGCGCAATGCCTGGCGGATCATCAGTGAACCGTTCACTGGCGCGTGGCAGCGCAATATCGAGGAAAAGCAGGGTGACTTGATCACCTATCCGACGCTGTATGCGTGCATCTACCGCATCTCTTCGGACATCGGGAAGCTGCCATTTTCTCTGCGCAGCCGCGACGCCAACGGTGTATGGACTGAGGTATCCAATCCTGCTTATGACCCGGTGCTGAGAAAGCCCAACGGCTTTCAGACGCCGGCCCAGTTTCGCGAGTACTGGATTATCACCAAGCTGACCCAGGGGAATGCATACATCCTAAAGCGCCGAGACGGTCGAGGCGTGGTGACGGAACTGTTCGTGCTGGATCCTGAGCGCGTTTTGCCGATGGTGTCTGACTCGGGCGCGGTCTACTACCAACTGCAGACCGACAAGCTGAATAGCCTGCCCGATGGGTATCCGGCGGAGAACCTGATCGTTCCGGCCAGCGAGATCATTCACGACCGCTGTATGACGGTTCACCACCCTCTGATCGGTGTGCCGCCGGTCGCCGCTGCGCACTGGCCGGCGCTAAAGAACATGAAGATCATGCGCTCGGCGACGGAGTTTTTCGCGAACAACGCGCAACCTGGTGGCTTGCTGACGGCCCCGGCTGGCATGTCCGAAGACGATGCAAAGGCGGTGCAGAGCTACTGGAATACGGAATTCTCAGAAGGAAAGTCCGGCAAGGTCGCAATTATTGGCGCGGACATGAAATTCACGCCGTTTGCCATGAAGAGTATTGACGCTCAGATGATCGAGCAGATGCGCTACAGCGACGAGCAGATTTGCCAGCCGTTCGGAATTCCCCCTTTCAAGGTCGGGATCGGCACCATTCCGTCCGGTCTGGGCGTCGATGGCGTGAACCTTATGTACTACAGCGATGCGTTACAGGCTCCCATTCAACATATGGAAGATCTCCTGGACGATGGTCTTAAGGTTATCCGCCCACTCGGCGTCGAGCTGGATACTGAGCCGCTGTTGCGGATGGACGAAGCGAAGAAGGCGGATATCAACACGAAGCTTGTAGGCGGAATGATCAAGACTCCTGACGAAGGGCGCCGGCCGTTCAACCTGGCTCCCACTGCTGGCGGTGACACGCTGTGGGGGCAAAACCAGGATTACCCGCTGGGCATGCTGGCTGATCGTAAAGAGTGGGATCCCGCCATGCAGCCCGCGGCTACGCCCGCGCCCGATCCGGATCCTGATTTAGAAGAATTGCGCGCCTTTGCAGGTACCCACAAGGCTATCGCCGCAATGAAGAAAGCCCTGGAGCCTACCTATGTCGTTTGACCCTGAACTGTTCGGCCAAGCCATGGGCGACGCGATCATCAAGGCCGTGCAGCCACTTAAAGACGAGATTGCGCGTTTGAAAGCCCAGCTTGCCGAATTGCCGCAACCCATAGCCGGGAAAGACGGCGTTGACGGCCGTGACGGTAAGGATTGCGACATGGAGGTCGTCAAGCAGATGATTGCGGACGCCGTGAACTCCATCCCGGTCGTGCATGGCAAGGATGGGGCTGATGGGAAGGACGGCGAACCCGGTGCCAAAGGCGAAGACGGCCAGAAGGGCGCGGACGGCGTTGGGATGGCCGGAGCCATGATCGACCGTGATGGCGCATTGCTCCTCACGATGACCAATGGCGAGGTCAAGAATCTTGGCCCGGTGGTTGGATCGAACGGTCGTGACGGCCGTGACGGAAAGAATGGGGCGGACGGAATAGGCCTGGACGCCTTCGAGATGGAATACCTGGATGAAACGCACGAAGTGCGGATCAAAGCGTCTTGCGCTGGCCGAGTGAAAGAGGTCCGCTATCCTGCGGGCGGCATCCGGCCAGGCGGCTACTGGCGCGATGGCACCAAGGCCAAGGCTGGTGAGGCTTGGGTCCATGACGGATCGCTTTGGATCGCAAAGAAGGACACCCCGGCCAAGCCCGAATCCGCGGGTGATGATTGGGTGATCGCTGCTCGCAAGGGGCGGGATGGTGAGCGCGGCCCGAAAGGCAAGGACGCTACTCCTGAAGCCCCGATCAAACTGAAGGGCCAAGCATGAACCTCGTAAGCGTCGAGGAAGCTCGCATGCACCTTCGGGTTGACTCGCTGGACGACGATCCGTGGTTTGCAACGTGGATCCCGGCCGTCGAGAACGCTGTTTTCACATGGCTGAAGGAGTCATGGCGCGCCTATGAGGCATCGGGCGACGTCGATAGTGCGGGTGATCCTATCCCTGCTGAGGATTCGAATGGAGACCCGATCCCAAAGTATGCGGTGAAGGCCGCCATCTTGGTTGAACTGGCCCAGCAGTACCGGTTTCGCGATGGGTCAGATGCAGGTGCTGTGCCCGCCCATTGGGGCCACGGCTACGTCCTCGGAGCGGGTGCGACCAGTCTCCTGTCGGGTCTGCGAAAGAGTACGGTTCGATGAGTCTGGAAGCTGGCCGCCTGCGTCACCGAGTATCGATTGAGCGCATTTCGCACGTGCAAGACGCGACAACCGGGGCGGTGGTGGAGACGTGGGCGGAAATCGCAAAGGTGTGGGCTGCCGTTGAACCGCTGTCGGCCAGGGAATTTGTCCAGTCGGCTGCGGGACAGTCTGAGGTGACGGCCCGCATCACTATCCGCACCCGCGACATCCTGGCCACTGATCGCATCATCTATCGTGGAACGGTCTACAACATCCGCGGCGTGCTTGCGGACAAGGATAGCGGGCTGGAGTACATCACCCTTCCGGTCGGAGCCGGGCTTAACGAGGGCTGAATTGGAGTTTGTGTTGCTGGCGCCGGGTCCTAGCATGAGCCGCGACCTGGCGGAGTCCATGCGCGGTCAGCGAGTCGGCGTGGTCAGCAACGTGTTTGAACTGGCACCTTGGGCGGACTTCCTGGCGGCAAACGACCGGGCCTGGTGGCGTGCCTACCCGGAAGCGCTCAAGTTCGCTGGGCATAGGTTTTCCAGCAGTGAGTTCCCGGGTGTCGAACGATGCCGACCGGGCAATACGCAGTGGGCGAGTGGTGTTCTGGCGCTACAGGTGGCTGTGAACCTTGGGGCGAAGCGGATCCGGCTGTACGGATTCGACATGCACGGCTCGCATTACTTCGGCGACTACACGAACGGACTGGTCAACACGAAGCCCTATCGCCGTGCTGTTCACCTGCAGCAGTTCCGAGATTGGGCTCGGACGAACCCGGGGGTCCAGGTGGTCAACTGCACGCCTGGTTCGGCGTTGGACTGCTTCCCGATGGAGGCAGTTTGATAGTTCGGGGGATGAAGGGGCTGGGCGACAACATCTACCAGCGCGCCTTTGTGAAGCGGTTGCAAGCCCCGGTTTACCTAGAGACACCCTGGCCGGAGCTGTACGAGGACTTGCGAGGCGTCAAGTTTGTTAAGGCCGAAACGCCGCTGCGGACGCAATCCAAGAACATGGCCCTGCAGGATCCGGGGCGATGGGTGGCTGCACCGAGAGAGTCTGTGGTGGCGGTTCAGTACGGCACGGCTGGAATCGTGACGGGCATGCGGCGGTGCTTCGGTGTAGCCCCCGGCGAGTTTGACTTGCCGGACTTTGGCCCGTCTCCGGTGCCCGGCCGGTACATGGTGGTGCGCCCGGCAACTGTGCGGGCTGAGTGGGTAGCGGAGGCCCGTAACCCGCTGACCATGTACATCGCTGAGGCGGCTGAGATGGCCCGAGCGGCGGGCTACCGGGTGGTGTCGGTGGCGGACCTGGAGCCTGGCAAAGAATGGGCCGTTGGGACGTTGCCGCCAGCGGACGAGGTGTACCACGCCGGGGAGTTCAGCGTCCGGCAGTTGATGGGCCTGGTGCAGCACGCCGCGGCGGTGATTGGCGGGATCGGTTGGATTCTCCCGGCCGCCATAGCAATGAAAGTTCCCGCTTGGGTGATATGCGGTGGGCAGGGCGGATTCAACGCCCCGGAACTGATTACAGACGAAAAGTACATGGACCTGAGCCGGATTCGGTTCGCGGTCCCGGACAACCTTTGCCGCTGCCGGCAGAGACAACACAACTGCGACAAGCGAATCAAGAACCATGCAAGTGACTTTGCCGACTGGCTGCGAAGACTCCCTGATTTGGTGGCCTGAGCGTGGGATGGGGTTCCATCCCCGGCCCGCTATGGACTACACGACCAGCTATTGGGAAGAATTCCGCCAGCGCGATGCTTCGCCTATGGGGGAACTGCTGACCGAAGCGCGCTTGGCGCTCGTTCGTCGGCACTATTCCGGCCAGGTCGTGGACATCGGGATTGGTGGCGGCCGATTCGTGGAGTACGCGGCCGCGCAGGGCTACGACGTAAATGCTGAGGCCAACGAGTGGCTGCGCCAACGCGACGCCTATTGCGACCCTTACAGTCGCCCGGTAGATGCGATCACGTGCTGGGATAGCCTGGAGCACATTCCAGACCCTGCCGCGCTGCTAGCGCAGGTGCGCGAATGGGCTTTCATCGCCATCCCGATCTTCGAAGAGGGCGATGGCGTCCCGGCCAGCCGTCACTACAAACCGGGTGAGCATATTTGGTACTTCAGCCACCGCGGCTTGGTCGACTGGATGAAGGCGCATGGCTTTGTCTGCATGGAACACAACGACGCCGAGACTGAACTCGGCCGCGAAGGCATCCGTAGCTATGCGTTTATGAGGGTCAAGTGAAAGTTGAGGTCAAGCTCTCCGGCGTCGACGGTGTTCTGGATTTGTTGAAGAGCTTGCCACCCGAAGTCGTTTCGAAGCGTGGCGGCCCGGTGAAGCTTGCGTTGGCGAAAGGTGCCCGGCTTATTCGTGACGCGGCGCGCCAGAATCTGCGTGCAGCTATCGCGCAGAACGGGGAAGAATCCACGGGGCTGCTGCTTGAGAACGTGATTTCCAGCCGAGGTAAGGCGCCAGCAGACGGTAAGGGCGAGCGTTATTTGGTGCGAGTGCGTCGCAAGACCTACCCGGGCCGAAAGCCAGAGAAGGGTGGCGGGGTGCCCAATGTGCGGAAGTCGGCGCAGCTAATGGAGTACGGGTCGGAACACCAACCGGCGCGGCCCTGGTTGCGGCCGGCTGTGATCCAGAACGGGGAGCGCGCCATCAGCGTCATCACCGAAGACCTGAAGAAGCGTATCGACAAGACGGTATCTGATCTGGCCAAGAAGGGGTTGAGGTAAACCATGCTGCCCAAGGTATTCCCCGTTCTGAAGACGCCTGCAGTCCTTGCGATAGTTGGCGGCGACACAGTGAGGATCTTCCGACATGGTGCCGCCCCGCAGGCTACGGACAGGCCCTACGTCACATGGTTTGAGGTCAGCGGCCAACCTTACGACCAGATAAGCGGTCTTCCTTGCGGTGACTTTGACAGCGTGCAGATTGACTGCTGGTCGATGGATGACGCACAGGTTGACGCGCTGGCGACCGCCGTTCGTGACGCGGTGGATGCCGCGGGATTCGCGAACCGGTTGATCATCAATCAGCGCGACCCTGATACCAAGCTGTACCGGATCGGCCTCCAGGCCGACTTCATCAACACCAGTCGTTAATCCTACCTACTTTCACATAGCCCGCCCTGAGCGGGCTTTTTGTTTTGGAGCCAGCAATGAGCAATGGAAGCGTAAAAAGCCAAGGCACCGCCCTCTACCTGCGTATGGTGGACTCTGGCGGCGCTACCCTCGTCTTGATGGAATGCCCGACCGGCATCAGCGGCCTAGGCGGCCCTGCCGATCAGATCGACGACACCTGCCTGAGCGAGACCGTGGACCGCAGCTTTGTCCGCGGACTTGGCAACCCCGGCCAGGTCTCGGTGCCGTTCATCTTGAAGCCTATGGCTGTCAGCCATCAGGAACTTTTCGCTCTGAAGGACGAAGGCGAGACGCTGGAATGGATCGCCTGCCTGTCTGACGGCACTGCTGCGCCGACGCTCAACTCGGCAGATAGCATCCAGCCGCCTGTCGACCGCACATCCTTCATGTTCTACGCCTATATCGCAGACGTGAACATCGACATCGCTTCGAACGACGTCGTGAAGGGCACCCTGACGCTGCAGCGTTCGGGCCGCGTTATTCCGACCTGGAAGGCATAAGCATGCTCGATTCATCCTTCTTTATATCTGGCGGGGTGCAACCCCGAGATGTGGAGCTGTCCGATGGGAAGAAGCACAGGCTTTACTTCAAGGAATATTCCGGTGCGGCCTTCACTCAGTATGCCCTAGCGATTCGGTCCAAGGATCTCAAGGAAAAGGCCGTTGGCATGGCGATCTTGATTGCAGCCAGTCTCTGCGAGGCGGACGGCTCGGCGGCGATCACTTTCGAACGTGCCTGCGAACTCAAGCCTGAAGTCATGCAGGCGATCTTCGCCAAGGTGATGGAGGTGAACGGCGTCAAGAAAGAGGGCGAAGGCGAAAAAAACGCATAGAGGCCGGTAGTGATGAGTGGATGTGGTTCACGCTGGCTCTCAGCCTAGGCGGACGCACTGTCGAAGAGCTGCAGCACGCCATGAAACAAGTGGAGTTCGAACGGTGGCGCGATTTCTATGAGCGCTTCCCCTTTGATCCGACACACATCTACTACCGGCCAGCGGCGTTGATTTCTGGGTCCATGGCGGGCGGGAAGTTCGATGAAAAGCTCGATTGGCTACGCCGCCCGCTCGTGGAGGACTCCACTGATGCGGACCTTAGAACGATGAAGACTTTCGGCTTCGGCCCAGGAGACAGGTAATGGCTACGGCAGGAAGTATTGTCGTCGACCTCCTGATGAAGACAGGATCGTTCGAGACAGATGCGCAGCGCGCATCTCGGGCGGCCCAGAAGAACTTCAAGGAGATTGAGCGCCAGGCTCAATCCGCGGCGGACGGCATCAATAAGGCTTTTGCAGGGCTGTTGTCTGGCGCCGTGTTCGGCATTGGCGTCGGTTCGGTCTTCAGTAAATTCATCCAAGAGACGAAGAACGCTCAGAACGAGCAGGCGCAGCTTGCAGCGGTTCTGAGGTCTACGGGCCAGGCGGCTGGATATTCGCTTGACCAACTGAACAAGATGGCTACGGGTCTTTCCAATGCCAGCGTGTTCAGCGAAGGGGATATCAATCAGGCTCAGACTCGCCTGCTTTCCTACACAGGGGTGGTTGGTGAAGAGTTCCCCCGGGCTCTACAGGCGGTCATTGATATGTCCGCCCGCCTCGGGATGTCGGTCGAACAATCGGCCGAGACTATCGGCAAGGCGCTGGATGTTCCGAGTCAGGGTCTGACTGCGCTTTCCAAGCAGGGGTTCCGCTTCACCGAGGATCAGAAGAAGCTGGTTGAACAACTGGAGAAGGCCGGCAAGACGGCCGAGGCGCAGGGGATCATTCTGGCGGCTTTGGAGTCTTCATACGGTGGTGCCGCTCAGGCTGCCAGGGACACGCTTGGCGGTGCGCTACAGGCGCTTCAGAACCAGATCGACGATTTGATGACGGGCGACGATGGTAGCGTCAATGGGCTTACCCAAGCAGTCAACGATTTCACGGACCTTCTGGGGTCCTCCGAGACCAAGGAGACATTCGCCACCTTCACGCAATTCCTGGCTGAGGTTGCGACTGGTCTGGTTACTGTTATCAACGAATTTACCAAGGCTGCGCGAGCGGCGGATAGTTGGTTGGAGGCAATCAACGTCAAGGTCGCTGACACCATTTTTGGTGACTCGGATGCTGCCAAGGAAGTCGAGACAATTACAAAGCGGCTGAATGAGAACCGGGAAGCCGTTGAGAAGCTGCGCGCAGCGCAGGCTGCCAATCCTTCCGGCAAGTCGACGAATATGTTCGGCTTCGAGCAAAACGAGAACTATCAGCAACGTATCAATGTAATTGAGTCTGCTATTAAGGCAGGAGAGGCACGACTCGTTTTCGCTCAAGGTAGATTGAGAAGCCAAGACAAGGCTCTTCTAGATGGTCTAACAGGGGTGGGAGAGACGGGTGGCCCGACAGAAACCCTGAATCCGATCCGTACTACTGACTCACTTCCGCCAGCAGGGCCTAAGGGGCCGCGGAATAGCGTAGACCAAGGCCAAAGGCTGATCGATCAACTAAACCAGCAGATCGCGCTGACTGGAGAGCTAACCGAGTACGAAAAGCTCCTGGAGAAGATTCGGCTGGGTTCTGTAAGTTTCAAGAGCCACGCTCAGCAGGAAGAGGCATTAGCTTCAGCTCAGACGCTAGATTTCATCAAAGAGCAGAACAAGGCGTACGAGGAATCGCAGAAGCAGGCATCGGAGCTTGCGAAGCTGATGGATAGTCTTTATCCGGAAAAGGCTAAGACAGACCAGTACATCCTACAGCTTACTCAGCTATCGAACGCTCTTGAGCAAGGTTGGATAAATGCAGATCAATTTGCCGATGCCACCGACCGGCTGAATAAGAGCTTCGAAGACGATACGGGGGAGATGGGGGAGTTCGCAAAGGAGGCGGCTCGAGGCATTCAGAATTCTCTCGGCGATGGTCTGTATCAGATCATGCAAGGAAACTTCAAGAACATTGGCAACGCCTTTCTGCAGATGCTTCAGAAGATGGCGGCCGATGCATTGGCGGCACAGATCGCCAAGAAGCTGTTCGGGGATTTTGATTCAGGGGGCGGGTTTGGCGGAATCGTTGGATCTTTATTCAAAGGGATCTCGGCTGGATTTGGTGGTGGCATCGGCTCAGCTACGGCAGCAGATGTGGGTGCGGCGGGCGATGGGCTGATGTTCTTGGCTGAGGGCGGATATACCGGACACGGTGGAAAGTTCGATTTGGCTGGATTTGTCCACCGCGGGGAGTACGTGATTAATGCGGACGCTACCAAGCGCCTTGGAAGAGGGTTTCTCGATCGTCTGAACGGATACTCAGAAGGCGGATATGTCGGATCTGATGACAGTCCTCTTGGCCTCGGGACTGGAGGAATGAATCTGACTATTGAAACCAGGGGCGTGGACATCGAGGTGGTAGAGGCGCGCCAAAACGAGATGTACATGATTGCGCGCCAGGTGGTGGCGACTGATACGCCGTCGGTCATGCAGCGTGAGATCGCAAACCCGAGCAGCCGCTCCTCGCGCCAGCTTTCTCGAAGCACGACAGCAGAACGGCGCAGGTGATTATGGCCGACTTTCAAAAGATGCCGTTCTGTCCTGCCCAGGCAGGGTACTCCGGCGAGTTCGGCGACGGCACCTTGCGCGTGGCGCTTGATGGTGGCTCGGGCCGCTATCGGGCGGGTGTGTCGGGGAACTCTGACATCGTCACCGCGACATGGGTTCTGAAGGGAGAGGAGTACTCCGCGTTCATGGGATTTGTGCGCAACCAGAAGCGCAGCGGATCCATTCCTTTCCTTATCGATCTTCCGCTTCAGTCGCATGAGCTGGTGGAGTATGAGGCCGCATTTGTCCCGAAAAGTGTACGACTAGCGTCAAAGTCTGGAGCCGTTTTTACCGTGTCTGCCTCGCTCGAGGTTTTCTCAAAACTAGAGTTCGACGAGGCCGGCCTGGATTACTGGGCGTCGCTGGTGATGATGCTGGCAATCTACGGGAGTATTCCAGCGGCGCAGGAGATCCTTAACCTACTTGCCAAGCTTGTGAACGAGGATTTGCCGCATGCCTGATCAACCTGAAGATTATGTTGATTTCTTCTTCGGGGCGCCGCAAAGCGCTGCCGAGTTGCAGACATTGGAGATTAGCCAGCCGAGCTTTTCGCAAGTATGGCGGTTGCAATCGCACTATCGGGAAGGGTTCTACGCTCGCCTTGAGACTGGTGAGCAGGTCTTTTTTCAGTACGTGCCGATGAGTCTCAAGCCGCTCGAAGAGCGTGCCAATCTTGATTTCGGCCTGACAGTGATGCTTGGAGATCTTGGCGAGATCCTTCCAGAAGAGATCCAGCGAGCTAGAGTCGCAGGGACGTTGCGCACAAATCCTCCCGTCGTGAAGTACCGCGCATATAGAACTGACAACGTTGAGGCGCCGATGTTCGGACCAGTGACGCTAGAAGCGCGTCAGATAGCTCGCAGTGAGGACGGGGCCAAGTTCAATGCGATGGCGCCGGAAGCAAATGCCAACAAGACTGGGATCTTGTATCGCTCAGACGTCTTCCCAATGCTGCAGGGGTTCTTGTGAGCATTGATGAGCTTCTTTCCAGAGAGTTCGACCGAAGTACCTATAACTGTCTGCATTATTCAGCCGACTGCTGGGAATTTTTAACCGGTGACGACCGCCTCAAGAAGGTTAGAGAAGATGCGATCGAGGGTCAAAGCCTGGCGCAGATTTTTCGCGAATTCAGGAAGTGTATCGAGGCCACCGTTGCGCCGTCGATTGCGTTGATGGATACGTTAGACGGAAAGACGCATATGGGTGTCTGTTATAGGCGGCGTCTGCTTCATATCAATGAAGCTGGCTGCCAGTTTCTACCTGTTGATGCGTTCAGTTCTATGTATAAAAACATGAGGTTCTACCAGTGATCGTTGTTCACCTCATTCGTGCGCCGGACAGTAAAAAGCAGACCTTTTATGTGAATGATCTGCTGTCGTTCCTAGTGTCCGAAGTGGGTCCGAGGTTCCCCGCGGGAAGCCGTATTACTGATATGGCAACGGGTCAATCAGTGACCCCAAAATCTACCGAGGAGATCCGTGCCCTTCGGTCGCTTCCCGGCCCGTTCGTTGTAGAGATAAGTCCCGGAGAGTTTGGCTTCTGGACGGCATTGGCAGTGGCTGTCGCGTCGTCGACGGCATCGATGATTATCTCGTCCATCTTCGCGCAGGATCCTCCGAACGCGACCGCTAGAAATGTTCAGCAGGAATCACCGAACAATGGACTGTCTGAGCGTACCAACAAGGCTAGAGTTAATGGCCGTGTGCCCGACATCTATGGCCAGGTTCGGTCGACACCGGATCTATTGGCCCCCCCTTACAAGGTCTTCGAGAACCACGTCGAGAAGGAAGTTGCCTACATGTGCATCGGTCGTGGATCTTATGAGATCCATGATGCGCGTGACGACACGACGATAATTTCAGAGATTGCTGGGGCATCGGTCGAAGTCTATGCGCCTTTCACATCTCCCAATAGCGGTGACACGCCGCAGTTGAGGATCGGTAACGCGATCAACTTGCCGGTCATCACCGCGAAGCGAGTGAACAGCGTAAACGGTCAGGTGCTGCAACCCCAGGACGTTGGTAGCGTCATCCGCCGAGGAATGATATTCCGATCGCCGAATGAAGTTGTCTCCCAGGATTCAAACGTTGATTTCGGCGATGTCTTTATTCCGGGTGACGTGATTCAGATCCAGAACGCGGCCCAGACGCAGGGAACGTACTCTTATACGCCGCCGGCCGGCGCAGTTTTTCGTTCGCAAGCTTCTCCTACGCCAGAATGGGGGGAATTGGATTTCGCCGGCGACCATTCGGCTTCGTGGTCTCCAAGCCACATCGTGACTCTTTCCAATGGCTTTGTCACTTGGACAGATTCTACGGGAGGGGGATCGGATCTTCCTTACACCGCATCGAGCAATGTGACTGGCGTGTACGGTGTCCTCAGCGTTACTTATTTGCCGGTAGATGGTGTTACGCGAATTCGGCTCGACGTGACGCAGAACTCGGCCGCGTGGGGGGCTTTCCGAAACGCTCCGACTGAAGTTACCGGCTCTCCCACGTTGACGAGGCCATCTGATGTGGTCCAGTTTGACCTGTCTGGGCAATACGTCATTACGACGGTGACGTCGGGCTTGTTAACCCTAAACAACCCCTCCGCGGTTAATCCCGGTTGGACGACGATGCAGGACGACTACGGCGGGCAGTCGACCGTCATGAACCCGACCATCACGACGGTTGGGGAGCGTTGGGTAGGGTGGTTCACCGTCGAGGCGGTGCGTCCCATCACGAGGATAATTTCCAATGTTGTGGCGCTGAATGGTCTGTACAAGGACAACGGGCGTCAACAGTATAGGCGCGACGTAAGTTACCGGATTGAAGCTCAGCGGGTCGATGGATCAGGAAACCCAGTAGGGGCGATTAGCTCTTTCGATCGCACCATAGTTGGTTCGGCGGTTACCCGTTCGACTCGGGCAGACACCTTGGATATGGTTCTGGGTGGGACATCAAGTACGCGCTGGCGTTTCCGAGCCCGCAGGCTTACCGATTCCGATACCGAATTTGAGGGTTCGGTTGTAGACGAAATCAAGTGGCGCGATCTATATGCCTGTAGCTCCGTGGACCAGTTGCACTTTGGTGATGTTACGACCGTTCAGTCAGTCACGTTCGCCACCGACGGGGCACTGGCCATAAAGGAGCGCAAGCTCAATCTGTTGGTTACGAGGAAGTTGCCGCAACGCATATCCGGCTCCACCTTTACTACAGAGCGCTACCCTACTCAGAACGTGGCTGATATCTTGTCCGCCATTTGCTTGGATCCGCAGATTGGGAACAGGCCGGCCGCTGAGATTGACTTTGATAACTTCTACCAGACACGTCAGGACATCGTCGATTACTTCGGCATCGACATCGCCCAGTTCAACTACACGATTGATAGCGACAACCTGTCTTTCGAAGAAACTATCTCGATGATCGCCGAGGCCGTCTTTTGCAGGGCCTACCGCAGGGGAAGCGTTATTAGGCTCTTCTTCGAGAGGCAGACAGACGACTCCGCCATCCTATTCAACCACCGCAACAAGCTGCCTGGCTCTGAGCAACGCACAGAGGGAAGTGCGGCGGAGAACGATGGCATCGAGTACCAGTGGATCAACCCAGCGAACGATGCCGCCGAGACAATCTACCTGCCGGAGGATCGCTCTGCGGTCAATGCGAAACGCATTGAGTCTGTCGGTGTTCGCATTGAGGCACAGGCAAAGATTCACGCCTATCGAGAATGGAACAGGCTTCAGTTCCAAGATGTTGTGACAGAGTTTGATGCCCTACCGGAAGCCAATCTTCTGACGGTGAGCGAGAGAATCCTTTGTGCAGACAACACGAGGGCAGGCAGTCAGGATGGTGAGATTGTTGCCACCGATCCAGACAACCCATTGCTGGTGACCTTGTCCCAGCCATTTGACTGGACGGTAGGCGGCCCGTTTCGGATTTTTCTGCAGAACAGCGATGGCCAGGTTGAATCAATGCCCGTGCAGTCTGGAGGAGGGGCTCGCCTTGCACTTCTGTCAACCGAGCCCCGCACCCCGATCATTTTACGGGGAGACGGATACAACCCTACCGGATACATCCTTGGGAAAGGATCTAGCCCACGCCAGGCCCAGCCCTTCCTTGTGACGGAGAAGGGCGTTCCCAACGACGACGGCACGATTCCGCTGACAGCGATCAACTACGACGACAGGTACTACCAGAACGATCTGGACTTCCACCCCTAAAACAGCCTTAAACCACAGCCCCGCCAAGTGCGGGGTTTTTTATTGAGAGTCGCACATGGCCTATATCACTCCACAAGAATTGACGAACGCCAGCGTTGACGCTGGCACTTTGGCGAAATTCTCTACTGGTCCGGCCGGTCAACCCAATATCAATCGAGTCTGGAATGATGTAAAGAATCTAGCGACAATTCGCGTGGAAGCTCTGGACGCCGCGTCAGCGGCTGCGAATCTGCGTACCTATCTCACCAAAGCGGCTATGGAAGCCGATGTCGGCCAGCCAGTTCCCACGACCGGGAGGGTGACGATTGATCCGACGCCGGCCAATAATGGCGATTACGTTTGGAACGGAACCGCCTGGATCCGTTCTGAAATTCAGCCAGCAACAACCGCCTCGGTTCTGGAGGTGGAGGAAGGGGTTCGAAGTAACTCGAACAAGATTTCCCTGAAGGCAGGCTATGGACGTTTTCCCTTGTCCGTTTGGGGGGAAAGTGCGCGTGCTGTTGATGTCGATCCGCAGGGCGATACTGCCGGCGGTGGAGATGTGACGGAAGCCCTAGAGAGCCGTGTCACCACTTTGGAGAATGGCAGTGGTAGTCGCGTTTCTCGGGGTCACATTGCTGTAGGGCAAAGCAATGCTCGCGGAGCGGGCGACCCGGTGCCATTCCCGCTCACTGCCACGGCAAAGTACGTGCACCAGGCTTTCATGCCTGGCGGCCCGGGCATGAATGTCGCCGTGGGTACGGGTGCTGACGGCAGCTACGACCCGATCAATCCTGCGAACTTTCAGTCCTTTGTCCCTTTGCGCTCGACGCAGTTGAGCGCAAGCAACAGTACTACGCTGTTAGAGGGCATCGGGTGGGCGCAAGCGCAGCTTGAGGAATTCAAGGGTCAAGAGTTCGAACGGCTTTACTGGACGACGGCCCAGGGCGGTGTCTCGCTGGCGGCGCGTAGCCCTGGCACCATTCCCTACGCCAATATGCTGGAGGCCTTGGGCCGTAGTGTGGCCATAGCGCAGGACGCCGGTAAGTCCTATGTTGTCGAGGCTATGCACTCGGCCGAGGGCGAAGCCGATACGGCAACCGTAGGCTTTGATCAGGATCTGATCAGCGTATACGCCGAGCAGCTCACTGCTGATATTAAGGCAGCCACCGGGCAGACGTTCGACCCGCCCATCATTCTCTCGCAGCCGTCCAGCTTTTTTGGCAGCGTCGAGGGTGTGCTGGGCATCTATCGAGCGGCCAGAGACAACCCGCGCATGCATCTCGCCACAGCGGGCTATCACCTGCCGTACTGGACTGACCTGCTGCACTACACCGGGCTGGGGCACGTCATAAATGGGGAGTACCACCTGCGTGTGCTGCGCGCCCTGCGCGCCGGCCGCATTTGGCGCCCGGTGATGCCGAAGTTCATTAAGTGGGATGGCGGCACCGGCCTGGACGTGTGGTTCCACGTTCCGGAGCCTCCCCTCGTGATCGATCTGACGGCACCGCACCATGGCGACTACGGCTTCGTGATTCGCGCCGACGGTGCCAGCCAAGCGATCTCATCGATTGAGCAAGTGGGCCCTGACCACATCCACTTCGAGACCGCCGCGCCGCTGGGTGCGAACCGCTCACTGCAGTATGCGATGCGTGGCTACCAGTCCAGTCCGCGGCAGCCGGGCGATGGTCCCATGGGTGCGCTGCGTGATAGCTGCGACACACCGTCGATATTTGATCCAGCGCACATTCTCTGGAACTGGGGTGTGCATTTCTTGGAGAGCTTCTGATGCATACGTTTCGACGTGTCGAAAAAGTACAGCCCACCATCGCTGCTCGATATGGTGCGGTCGCGATTCCTGCTGTATCAGAGATTGACTATTTCCTCGCCAATCTGGCTGACGATGACGGTAGGCCTCTGATCGATTTCTGGATTTCGCCGTTGGCTACGACGCTGGCTCCCGATGGCTCCAGCATTATGGATCGCCGCCAGCCTCAAGGCATGAACTGGGCGGTCGCAAGTGGGGCGGGCGTGGTGTCGGTCGCGGAAGGGCGGATTGTGCTCCCGGGGACTCTCAATCTTGCTGCCGGCGTGGCCGCGGCTGTCAACCCGTCTGCGTTTACGGTAGTCGCGCGGGTGCATCCCGTTGCAAGTTCCATCCTGGTCGGCACCGAACGGGCCTCGATATCGGGGACCGGCGCTGTTTCGATCGGAGCGTCGGGGATCCTGACTGCCGCTGGTGGCTCCGGGAACGTTGCGGATAACGCAGGCAGTCTCATCAATAGCGACCTTGTTGCTACGGTCACGTTCTCCACAGAGCGGGGCGTGTCCATCCGGCGCGACGGTGCCCAGACATACGCGAACGCGGGCCGCACCGCCTCCAACCTGGGCTCCCGACTCTACTTCGGCGGTACTGGCACTTCGACGAACTACTACAACGGGAACATCGGCTACCTGCTGTACTCGCTGCGCGACCTGTCCGACCCCGCGTATCGAGCGGGGCTGTCCGCCATTGAGCGCGCTCTAGTGGATCTGGGATAGCGATGGTTTCGAAAGCAACTGAAGAACGGGCCGCTGACGTGTACCTCTCCGAAGCTTTCATCAAGAGCCTGCACGCACAGGTTGTGGAAATGAAGGGCGATCTATCCGAGTGCACGCAGGCTACCAAGCGGAACACCGCGGCGATCGAGCAAGTGCAGACGAACACCCAGGATATCGTCGATACGTTCCAAGCCCTGGCCGGAGGGTTTCGGGTTCTGCAGGGGCTGGGCC
>Ga0222420_100288_pt1 | contig 38638 bp, 37 predicted proteins | sample 3A2ome_FD_182470 | JGI IMG/M metagenome (GOLD analysis project Ga0222420, IMG submission 182470) | Enriched microbial communities from leaf-cutter ant dump, University of Wisconsin, Madison, United States - 3A200A (version 2) | ecosystem: Environmental > Terrestrial > Nest > Insects nest > Nest...
GCGCCGCGCCCGAATACGAGGTCTATGCGATCCGCTATGCGCGGATGCCGCGGCGGCGGAGCGACAATTTCCTGGGCGGGGATCCGCATGACGGCGACATGCCCATGGATTTCTTCGTATGGCTGTTGCGTGGCGCGGAAGGCATCGTTCTGGTGGACACCGGATTCAATGCCGATATGGCGCGGAAGCGCCGCCGCGAGCTGATCCACTGTCCCATCGAGGCGCTGGCGCCTTTGGGCGTGCGTCCCGAGGACGTGCAGCACGTGGTGCTGACGCATCTGCATTACGATCATGCCGGCAATCTGGACCGGCTGCCGCGGGCGCGTTTCCATGTGCAGGACGCCGAGATGGATTACGCCACGGGCCGGTGCATGTGTTTCGAACCGCTGCGGCACGCCTACGCGGTCGAGGACGTGGTCGCCCTGGTCAGGCGCGTCTACGAAGACAGGGTGGTGTTCCACGATGGGGATTCGGCGCTGCTGCCGGGCGTCGAACTGCTGAAGATCGGCGGCCATACCAAGGGCCTGCAGGCCGTGCGCGTGCATACCGAAAGGGGATGGGTGGTGCTGGCCTCGGACGCCAGCCACTATTACGAGAACATGGGGGCGGGCCGTCCCTTTCCCATTGTGTACAACACCGCCGAGATGCTGTCGGGATACGCCAAGTTGTTCGGCGCGGCGGAATCCGACGAGCACATCGTGCCCGGGCACGATCCGGAAGTGCTGGCACGCTACCCGCGCTGGCGGGAATCGCCGCATGTGGCGAAGCTGCACATGCCGCCCCGGGGGGCTTGACCCCGGAGCGGCCGAGGGCCGTTTCAGCGGCGGCCCGTGCTTTCCGCGTAGTCCATATACAGCTTGTGCGCCCGGCGCGCCATCGGGCCGTATTCCAGCGCGCGGTCTTCGACGCGGTTCACGTGCACGACCTTGCCGTAGTTGCCGGAAGAGAAGACTTCGTCGGCGGATTCGACGTCGGCCCGCGTGAGGCTGCGTTCCTGCACCTCGACGCCGTCTTCCTTCAGCAGGGCCAGCACGCGGCGGCGGGTGATGCCGTTCAGGAAAGTGCCGTTGTCCACGGGCGTGGACACCACGCCGTCCTTGGCGATCCAGAGGTTGCTGGTGGCGAATTCGGCGATATTGCCCGCGCCGTCCAGCATGATGGCGTTGTCGAAGCCCTTTTCCGCGGCTTCGCGGATGGCGCGCTGGCCGTTGGGGTACAGGCACGACGCCTTGGCGTCGGTCGGCGCCATGTTGGGCCAGGACCGCGCGAAGCTGGAGAAGCAGGCGGAAAAGCCCTGGTCGCCGGGCATGGGGACCTTGAACACGTGCAGCACGAACTGCGTCTTGTCGGCGTCGGGCAGCAGGAAACCGTCGGCGCAGTAGAACATGGGCTTGATGTAGAGTTCGGTGCCCGGCGGAAACTTGGCCACGGCCTGCAGGCACAGCGACTGGATCTCTTCCCAGCCGATCTGCGGCTTCATCAGCATTTTTTCGGCGGAGCGCACCACGCGCTGGCAGTGCAGGTCCAGGTCGGGCGTCAGGCCGCGGAAAGCGCGGGCGCCGTCGAAGACCATGCTGGCCATCCAGAAGGCGTGGTCGGCGGGGCCGAGCAGTTTGGGGTTTTCGGTGGTCCAGCGACCGTCGTGCCAGTACAGGGCGTCCATGGTTGTTTTCCTACGCTTGTATGGGATGGCGCGTCAGCCGCGCCGAAACGCCAGGATACACGAGGCGGGGGCGGCGGCCCCCGGCATCATTCCTTGGCCAGGGCCGCCTGCACGCGCGCGGCGGTCTCGGCCGGCATCCATTGCCGCCAGACTTCGCCGTACTGCTTGAGGAAGTAGCGGGCGGCGTCCTCGGGCTCCTTGCCTTCGTTTTCCAGCCAGCCCAGGGTGGCGTCGATGGCGTCTTCAGGGATGGCCAGCTTTTCGAAGAAGGCGGCCAGTCGCGGCGCTTGCCTGGCGAAGCCGGCGTTCAGGCCGGTGACCACGGGATTGGGCTTGAATTCGGTGGGTACGGGGCGGGCGCACTTCGGGTCGGTCATGCAAGTGTAGGCCTGCTGGTCGAAAGGCGGCAGTTCCAGCTTGACCAGGTCCAGCGCCCCCACCAGCGAGGTCGGCGTCCAGTAGTAGAAGACGATGTCGCGCTTGCGCTTGTAGGCGGAGACGATGGCCGCTTTTTGCGCAGCGCCCGATCCCGGCGCGAAGAGCGCGTAGTCGCGGTCCAGGCCCAGGGCGCGCAGCAGATTGTCGTTCAGCGTGCCGCAGGCCCAGCCGGCGGGGCAGCCGTAGATGCGGCCGCGTCCCGGGTCCTCGGGGTCGGCGAAGACTTTCTTGAAGCGCGTGAGGTCGGAGGCGGCCTTCAGGTCGGGGTGGCGCTCCACGGTATAGCGCGGCACGTACCAGCCTTCGCCGGCGTCGTAGACATGGCCCACGCCCACGACGCGGCCGCTGGCCAGCGCCTTCTTCCAGGCGCCTTCGATCTGGCCCGGCCAGACCTCGGGGGTGACGTCCACGTCCCCGCGCTGCAGCGCCGCCAGCATGGGCAGGGTCTCGCCGATCTCGACGGACGTCTTGCAGCCGTAGCCGTGTTCCAGCACGTAGCGCTCGATGCCGGCCAACACCAGGTTGGACTCCCAGTTCAGGCCGCTGAAGCGCACGGGGCGGTCGACTTCGCAGGCGGGAGGAGAGGCGGGAGCAGTCTGGGCGGTCGCGGCGGACGGCATGGCCGCGGCCAAGGCCAGGGCGCAAAAGACGGAGGCGATGTGCAAGTTGCGCATGGTCAGGCACCTGTCGGGTTGGGTGCCTGTCATTGTACGAGGCGTAGCCTGGAGGGCCTTGCGCCGCCAATGCAAACGGGGCCGCATGCGCGGCCCCGTCGGATGATGGATGCGCGCAGTCAGGCGCGGGCGGCGCGCCGCCGGTTCATGAATGCGCCGATCTCGCCCACGATGCCGCGCCGGAACGCCAGCACGCAGATCACGAAGATCAGGCCGATCACGATGGTGACGGACTCGCCCAGCCGCAGGAACCAGTCCACGCCGGTCAGGCTGGCCATGGCCTGGCCGAAGTCGCCCACCTTGTTCTCGAGCAGCACCACGATGAAGGCGCCCAGGATGGGGCCGGTCAGTGTGCCCAGGCCGCCGATCAGCGTCATGAGGATGACCAGGCCGGACATCTGCCAGGTGGCGTCCGACAGGGTGGCGGACACGAACACCAGCGTCTTGGTGGCGCCGGCGAGCCCGGCGATGGCGGCCGACAGCACGAAGGCGAGCAGCTTGAAGCGGTCGACGTCGTAGCCCAGCGAGATGGCGCGCGGCTCGTTCTCGCGCAGGGCCTGCAGCACTTGCCCGAAGGGCGAGTGCACGGTGCGCCAGATGATGAAAAAGCCCAGCGCGAACACGCCCATCACCAGGTAGTACAGGTTCAGGTCCTTGGACAGGTCGACCAGGCCCAGCAAGGTGCCGCGCGGCACGCTCTGCAGGCCGTCTTCGCCGCCGGTGAACTTGGCCTGCAGGAAGAAGAAGAACACCATCTGCGCCAGCGCCAGGGTGATCATGGCGAAGTAGATGCCGCTGCGCCGGATGGCCAGCGCGCCCATGGCCAGGCCCAGGAGCGCCGCGACGGCCACGCCGAACAGCAGGCCGATCTCGGTGGGGAAGCCCCAGACTTTCATGGCGTGCCCCGCCGCATAGGCCGCGCTGCCCAGGAAGGCGGCGTGGCCGAACGACAGGAGCCCGGTGAAACCCAGCAACAGGTTGAATGCGCAGGCGAAGAGGGCATAGCACATGACCTTCATGGCGAAGATCGGATACACCCCGACGAAGGGAAGAATGGCCACCACGATGGCCAGCGCCGCATAGCCCAGGAATTGACGATTCATTTCTCTTTTCCGAACAGCCCGGCCGGGCGGATCAACAGAACAATGGCCATGATGATGAAGACGACCGTGCTGGAGGCTTCGGGCCAGAACACCTTGGTCAGGCCTTCGATGACGCCCAGGCCCAGCCCGGTGACGATGGCGCCCATGATGGACCCCATGCCTCCGATCACGACGACCGCGAACACGACGATGATGAGGTTGGACCCCATCAACGGGGAAATCTGCAGGACGGGCGCCGCCAGCACGCCCGCAAAACCCGCCAGCGCCACGCCGAAGCCGTAGGTCAGCGTGATCATCCGGGGCACGTTCACGCCGAAGGCCTCGACCAGCTTCGGGTTTTCGGTGCCGGCGCGCAACAGCGCGCCCAGCCGGGTGCGCTCGATGACGAACCAGGTGGCCATGCACACGATGATGGAAGCCGCCACGACCCAGCCGCGGTAGTTCGGCAGGATCATGAAGCCCAGGTTGGTTGCGCCGCGCAGGGCGTCGGGCGTGGGGTAGGGCTGGCCCGACACGCCGTAGAAGCTGCGGAACAGCCCCTCGATGAGCAGCGTCAGCCCGAAGGTCAGCAGCAGCCCGTACAGGTGGTCGAGCTTGTACAGGTGCTTGAGCAGGAGTTTTTCGATGATGATGCCGAACAGCCCCACGATCAGCGGCGCCAGGATCAGCATGACCCAGTAGTTCAAGCCGAAGTACGACAGGCCCATCCAGGCGATGAACGCGCCCAGCATGTAGAGCGCGCCATGCGCGAAGTTGATAACGTTCAGCAGCCCGAAGATGACGGCCAGCCCGAGCGACAGCATGGCGTAGAAGGAGCCGTTGACCAGGCCTAGCAATAGCTGGCCGAACAAGGCCTGTATGGGGATGCCGAAAAAGTCAGTCATCTTGTAAAAATCCTGCGCGTACGGATGGAAGCGAGCGATTCGGGATGCTGCCCGGCGGATGGCCGGGCAGCATCAAGGACACATGGGCTGGATTACTTCTTGACCAGCTTGCAGGTGGACTCGGACAACTTGGTGTAGACCTCGTCGCCGGGAAGCGTCGCCACGACCTTGTAATAGTCCCACGGACCCTTGGACTCGGCAGGCGTCTTGACCTGCATCAGGTACATGTCATGGATCATGCGGCCGTCTTCGCGCACGTAGCCGCCCTGGGCGAAGAAGTCGTTGACCTTGTTCGACTTCATCCACTTCATGACGGTGTCGGCGTCGTCCGAACCGGTGGCCTTCACGGCGTTCAGGTAGAAGGTCGCGGCCGAGTAGTCGCCCGCCTGCAGCATGGACGGCTTGCGGCCCACCTTGTCCTCGAACTTCTTGGACCAGGCGCGCGAGGCGTCCGATTGGTCCCAGTACCAGCCGTCGGTCAGGTACATGCCTTGCGTGGCTTGCAGGCCCAGCGAGTGCACGTCGTTGATGAAGACCAGCAGGCCGGCCATCTTCATGGTCTTGGTCACGCCGAATTCGTTGGCGGCCTTGATGGTGTTGATGGTGTCGCCGCCGGCGTTGGCCATGCCCAGGATCTGGGCCTTGGAGGCTTGCGCCTGCAGCAGGAAGGACGAGAAGTCCGAGGCGCCCAGCGGCGCGCGCACCTGGCCCTTGACCTCGCCGCCCGCGGCCTTCACCACGGCCATCGTATCGCGCTCCAGCGCATGGCCGAACGCATAGTCGGCGGTCAGGAAGAACCAGCTCTTGCCGCCGTCCTTCACCACCGCGGAACCCGTTCCGCGCGCCAGCGCCACGGTGTCGTAGGCGTAGTGGACGGTGTAGGGCGAACATTGGGCATTGGTCAGGTCGGACGCGCCCGCGCCCACCGCGATGAACGGCTTTTTCTTTTCGGCCGCGACCGCCGCCATGGCCAGGCTGGTGGCCGAGTTGGTGCCGGCGACGATGACGTCGACCTTCTGCTGGTCGAACCATTCGCGCGCGCGGGCCGAGGCCACGTCGGCCTTGTTCTGGTGGTCCGCGGACACCACTTCGATCTTCTTGCCGTTGATGGCGCCGCCGGCGTCTTCGATCGCCATGCGGATCGCGTCCAGACCGGCCTTGCCGTCGATGTCGGAATACACGCCCGACATGTCAGTGATGAAGCCGATGCGGATGACATCGTCGGAGATACCTTGCGCGTGGGCGGTTGCCCCTGCAAATCCCAGGCCCGCCAAGGCCAGTGCAGCAGTGATGGTGTGCAGCTTCATGGGATGACTCCTCTTCCCTACGGTGTAGTGTTGCCGGGGTTCCGGCGGATGACAGGTCTTTTACACGCCCAGCAGTTCGTTGAGCGTGTCCTGTTTTTCTGAAAGTTCTGCGGCTTCGAAGTGCTCGACGATCTGGCCGTGCTCCATGACGTAGAAGCGGTCGGCCAGCGGCGCGGCGAAGCGGAAGTTCTGTTCCACCATGACGATGGTGTAGCCCCGCTGCTTGAGCGCCGTGATCATGCGCGCGAGCGCCTGCACGATGACGGGCGCGAGGCCTTCGGAGATTTCGTCCAGCAGCAGCAGGTTGGCGCCGGTGCGCAGGATACGCGCGACCGCCAGCATCTGCTGTTCGCCTCCGGACAGCCGGGTGCCGGGGGAGTTCCGGCGTTCCTGGAGGTTGGGGAACATGTCGTAGATTTCGGCCAGCGACATGCCGCCGCCCAGCGAACCGACGACGGGAGGCAGCAGCAGGTTTTCTTCGCAAGACAGGCTGGCGAAGATGCCGCGTTCCTCGGGGCAATAGCCCACGCCCAGGTGGGCGATCTTGTAGGTGGGCAGGTCGATGGCCTCGGTGCCGTGGATGCGCACCGAACCCTTGCGCGATCCCGTCAGGCCCAGGATGGCCCGCAAGGTCGTGGTGCGCCCGGCGCCGTTGCGCCCGAGCAGGGTGACCACTTCGCCTTGTCCCACGCGCATGTCCACGCCGTGCAGGATATGCGATTCCCCGTACCAGGCCTGCAGGCCCGAAATTTCCAGTGCCGGGGTGCTCATGCGTGCGCTCCTTGAAGTTCGCCCTCGGTGGTGCCCATGTAGGCCTGCATCACTGCCGGATGGCGGGAGACTTCGGCGTAGGATCCTTCGGCCAGCACGGAACCGCGCGCCAGCACGGTGATGGTGTCGGCGATGGAGGACACGACATTCATGTTGTGTTCCACCATGAGGATGGTTCGTCCGGCGCTGACCCGCTTGATCAGCTGCGTGACGCGGTCCACGTCTTCGTGGCCCATGCCCTGGGTGGGTTCGTCCAGCAGCATCAGTTCGGGCTCCATCGCCAGCGTGGTGGCGATTTCGAGCGCGCGCTTGCGGCCGTACGGCAGGTTGACGGTGGTTTCGTTGGCGAACGCGCCTAGGTCCACCTGGTCGAGCAGCGCGCGCGCCGGCTCGTTAAGCGAGGCGAGCTGCTTGTCGCTTTTCCAGAAGTGGAACGATAGCCCGGTCTTGCGCTGCAGCCCGATGCGCACGTTCTCCAGCACGGTCAGGTGCGGGAACACCGCCGAGATCTGGAACGAGCGGATGATGCCGCGCCGCGCGATCTGCGAGGGCCGTTCGCCGGTAATGTCGATACCGTTGAACTTTATGCTTCCCGAGGTGGGAGATAGAAACTTGGTAAGCAGGTTGAAGCATGTAGTCTTGCCCGCGCCGTTAGGCCCGATCAAGGCATGAATCTCGCCTCGCTTGATACGCAAATCGACCCCATTGACCGCGACGAAACCGCGGAATTCCTTCGTGAGGCCTTTTGTCTCCAGGATCGTGTCGTCCATGTTCGCTGCACCAGCGTTGTATTTATTGGTCTGCACCTGCCCTGATTGCGGCAGGTCCCCGCGGGGTCGGAAAATCTGCGAAGTGCCGCAGTTTTACGATGAGTTGCCGGCGAGTATGCGCACCTATTTATCAAAATTCCATGAGGGTTTGTCATAGGTTTTGCAGTGCGGAAAGGTGAATTGTCGGCAGGCCGACAATGCTTTCACCGCATAGGGAGAAAGCATTTCCCGAATGGAAATGCATCGCAGCAAATACGCGTTGATCGTCATCAACGCGTCACATCTTGTTGAACAAGGGAAAACCCGGTTTTCCCTTTTTCGTTGCAGCGGGCGCGCGCCGTTCAGGCGGGAGTTTTCTGCTTGAATTCGCAGAGATCGGAAATGCCGCACTGGGGGCATTTCGGCTTGCGCGCCACGCAGACGTAGCGGCCCAGCAGGATCAGCCAATGGTGCGCGTCCTGCATGTATTCGGCGGGCACGAATTTCTCGAGCTTGCGTTCGACTTCCAGCACGTTCTTGCCGGGCGCGATGCCGGTGCGGTTCGAGACGCGGAAAATATGCGTGTCCACCGCCATGGTGGGCTGGCCGAACGCGGTGTTGAGCACTACGTTGGCGGTCTTGCGGCCCACGCCGGGCAGGGCTTCCAGCGCCTCGCGGGTCTGCGGCACTTCGCCGCCGTGCTGCTCGATCAGGATCCTGCAGGTGGCGATGGTGTTCTTCGCCTTGGTGCGGTAGAGCCCGATCGTCTTGATGTAGTCCGCCAGGCCTTCTTCGCCCAGCGCCAGCAGGCCTTGCGGCGTGCCGTGGTCGGGGAAGAACTTGCGCGTGGCAATGTTGACCGATTTATCCGTGGCCTGCGCCGACAGCAGCACGGCGATCAGCAACTGGAACGGCGTGTCGTATTCCAGTTCGGTGGTGGGATGCGGGTTGGCCGCTAGCAGGCGGGCGAAGATCTCTCGGCGTTTTGCGGCGTTCATGACTGCGTGGCGTTGCGGCGGGCCCGGGCGCGGGCCAGCGCGGATTCGATGGCGGAGCGCTTGCGCTCCTCGTTGCCGGCGTCGGCGTCGGCGGCGGGGGCTGGGGCGCTGGGCGCCGCGGACGCTTCGGGGGCCATCAGGCGCGCGTTGTCGGCCGCCAGGCGTTCCGCCCGCGCCAGGTGGCTGCGATGGCGCTGGCGGCTGATGGCGGCGTCCTGCGCGCTCCAGGCGCGTCCCGCGGGCACCATCTCGATACAGTCCACCGGGCAGGGCGCCACGCACAGGTCGCAGCCGGTGCACCAGTCGTCCAGGACCGTATGCATGTGCTTGTTGGCGCCCACGATGGCGTCGACCGGACAGGCCTGGATGCACAGCGTACAGCCGATGCAGTGCGATTCGTCGATGCGGGCGACCAGCAGGGGGCCGGGCTCGCCGCGGGTCGTGTCCAGGGGCAGCACAGGGGTGCCGAGCAGGTCGGACAGCGCAGCGATGCCTTCGTCGCCGCCGGGGGGGCAGCGGTTGATCGGCGCGGCGCCGCCGGCGATGGCGTCGGCATAGGGCCGGCAGCCGTCGTATCCGCATTTCGTGCATTGCGTCTGGGGCAGCAAGGCATCGATGCGGTCGGCTAGAGAGCGACAGGACATGGTGGAAAACAGAAAACCGCAGGAAGGGTGGGGCAATGCCCGATGCGCGCAACTCATGCGGCCGCAGGCAGACAGTGCCCGGCACTCGGCCGGGAAACAGTCTATTGCAGCCGCATGGATTGGGCGCGTGGGGCGCTTACACCCGTCCTACGCAGATTGCCGGATGAATTCGGCAATTTTAGGACAGATCATTTCGCGCCAGCGGCGGCCGGAGAAAATACCGTAGTGGCCGCAATTGGGCGCCGTGTAGTGGGTCTTGCGCTCGGCCGGGATGTTCTTGCAGAGCTTGATGGCGGCGCGCGTCTGGCCCTGGCCGGAAATATCGTCCAGCTCGCCCTCGATCGTGAGGAGCGAGACCTTCTTGATGTCCGCGGGGCGCACCGGCTTGCCGTCGACTTCCCAGGTACCGTTGGGCAACTGGAATTCCTGGAACACCATGCGGATCGTGTCCAGGTAGAACTCGGCCGGCATGTCCAGCACGGCGTTGTATTCGTCGTAGAAGCGGCGGTGCGCCTCGGCGTCGCTGTCGTCCCCGCGCAGCAGGTCCAGGTAGAAGTCGTAGTGCGACTTCATGTGGCGGTCCGGGTTCATGGCCATGAAGCCCGCGTGCTGCAGGAAACCCGGGTAGACCTTGCGGCCCGAACCCGGATAGCGCGGCGGCACGGGATGGATGACCTGGTTCTCGAACCACGAATAGGGCTTGGTCGTGGCCAGGCGGTTCACCTGCGTGGGCGACTGGCGCGGGTCGATGGGGCCGCCCATCATCACCATGCTGCGCGGCTGGCAGGGATCGTCGGCGGAGGCCATCAGGGAAACGGCGGCCAGCACCGGCACCGTGGGCTGGCAGACGGAAATGACGTGCACGTCCGGGCCCAGGTGGCGGATGAAGTCCTGCACGTAGCGCACGTAGTCGTTCAGATGGAACGGCCCGGCCGACAGCGGCACCATGCGGGCGTCGACCCAATCCGTGACGTAGACGTCATGGGCGGGCAGCAGGGCGCGCACGGTGTCGCGCAGCAGTGTCGCGTGGTGGCCGGACAGCGGCGCGACCAGCAGGACCTTGGGATCGTCGCGGCGGGCGTGGCGGACGTCGCGGTGGAAGTGGATCAGGCGGCAGAACGGCTTGTCCATCACCAGGCCTTCGGTGACGCGGACGGCCTTGCCGTCGATCTGGGTGGTGGGCAGGTTCCAGGCCGGCTTCTGGTATTCCTTGCCGATGCGCGTCATCAGCTCGTACCCCGCCGCCATCTGGCGCGAAATCGGGGTGTAGGCGAGAGGGCTGTAAGGGCTGGAAAACAGTTGGGAGCCGGCGTCCGTGAATGCGGCGAACGGAGTCAGGAAGGCGCGCTGCATTTCGTGCAATTGATACAGCATTTGGAGAAAGTCCTTCTGGGTCGTGCGTGTGTCCCGATTATTGCCCCGGGGACTAACGATATTTCTATACAACCTAAAGAAACGCCGTCAAAAAAAGCAAATATGTTGCTAAAAAACGACCCAATATCCATTTAGGCACCAGTTTAGGGCGTTTTTCATGCCTCGCGGCAATACCAAATGGCGGATTTATGCACTAGTCCGGACAGGCGGAATCACCAGTAGTTTTCCACCGCCAGGTTGCCGGGGATGCCGCGGCGGCCCGGCTTGAAGCCGCGCTCGCCCAGCAGCTTGCGGGCGTCCGCCAGCATGGCAGGGTTGCCGCAAAGCATGACCTTGGCCTGCTCCGGATCCAGGGGCTGGCCGGCCAGTTGCTCCAGCCGGCCGTCGGCGATCAGGGTGGTGATGCGTTCCTGCGGCATGCCGGGCAAGGGCTCGCGCGTGGCGATGGGCAGGTAGACGAGTTTTTGCGGATCCGCCGCGAACAGCTCGGCCAGGCCGGGCTGCTCGCGCCAGGATTCGATCTCTTCGCGATAGGCGAGCTCCGCGGCGGTGCGCACGCCGTGCACCAGGATGATGCGGCGGTAGGCGCGCCAGGCGGCGGGGTCGCGCAGGATGGACAGATAGGCCGACAGGCCGGTGCCGGACGCCAGCAGCCACAGGTCTCCGCCCGGGGCGAAGCGCTCCAGCGTCAGGAACCCGTAGGGGGCTTTTTCCACGTACAGCGAATCGCCGGGCTGCAGCCGTGCCATGCGCGGGCTGAACAACCCTTCGGGCACCACGATGGAATAGAACTCCAGCCACGGTTCATGCGGCGCCGAAACCATGGAATAGGCGCGCCATAGCGTGGGGGCGCCGTCGGGGGAGCCGGCTTCGGGCAGGCCGACGCGGGCGAACTGGCCAGGCTGGAACGTATACGCGTCGTCGCGCGTCACGCGCAGGGAGAACAGCTTGTCCGGCACCCAGGTGTGGACGTGGGTTACGGTCTGGCGCGTGTATTTGGAGTCGTCGGTCATCGGGGCATCGCGCGATGCCGGCCGCCAGGCGGGGCCGGCATCGCGGATTATCTTTCCAGGTATTGCAGCTTGTCCTGTTTGCCGTTCCAGTCGTCGGCATCGGGCAGCGGCTTCTTGGCACGGCTGATGCTGGCGAACTCGGGCGAGAGTTCGGCATTCAGGGCGATGAAATTCATTTGGTCCTGCGGCACGTCTTCTTCGGCGTAGATCGCATTGGCGGGGCATTCCGGGATGCAGACCGCGCAATCGATGCATTCGTCGGGATCGATCACGAGGAAGTTCGGACCCTCACGAAAACAGTCCACCGGACACACGTCCACGCAGTCGGTGTACTTGCACTTAATACAGTTTTCGGTGACAACGTGGGTCATTCAGGAACTCCGGGATCGGCGGCTATGTGTCTTGTTGCGTGGATTTTACCCAATGCCGCGCAGATGTGCCGGTAATACCCGTATTGACATAGTGGCCCTTCGCCCCTTGCGGTTCGCGCTCTATGCTATGGTGTCGCGAAACGAAACGCGCAATCATGATAATTACCTCGCTGCTCGACACCGACCTGTATAAATTCAGCATGATGCAGGTGGTCCTGCATCAGTTTCCCGCTGCCCAGGTCGAGTACCGTTACAAATGCCGTACTCCCGGGGTCGACCTGCGTCCCTATCTGGACGAAATCCGCGAGGAAGTGCACCAGCTCTGCCAGCTCAGGTTCACCGAAGACGAACTTAAATATCTCGGCGGCTTGCGTTTTATCAAAAGCGACTTCGTCGATTTCCTCGAGCTGTTCCACATGCCCGAGCGCTGCATCCACATCGGCGAGGGCGAGGGCCCCGGCGAGATCAGTATCGAGGTCAAAGGCCCATGGCTGCACACGATCCTGTTCGAGATCCCGGTGCTGGCCATCGTCAACGAGGTCTATTTCCGCAATACGCGCAAGAGTCCCGACTGGGAAGAGGGCCGCAAGCGCCTGCAGTCCAAAATGCACCTGGTGCTGGACGATCCCGCGCTGGCGGACTTCCGCGTGGCCGAATACGGCACCCGCCGCCGCTTCTCCAAAGTCTGGCACGAGGAAATCGTGTCCACCATGAAGGCGCAGATGGGCGCGCATTTCGCCGGCACCAGCAACGTGCTGCTGGCCAAGCAGCACGAGGTGCTGCCGCTGGGCACCATGGGCCACGAATACTTGCAGGCCTGCCAGGCGCTGGGTCCGCGCCTGCGCGATTCGCAAGTGTTCGCGCTGGAGGTCTGGGCCAAGGAATACCGCGGCGACCTGGGCATCGCGCTGTCCGACGTCTACGGCATGGACGCCTTCCTGCGCGACTTCGACATGTATTTCTGCAAGCTGTTCGACGGCGCGCGGCATGACTCCGGCGATCCGTTCGTCTGGGGCGAGCGGCTGCTCGAGCACTATCGCAAGAACCGCGTGGACCCGCGGGCCAAGACGCTGGTGTTCTCGGATTCGCTGACCTTCCCGCGAGCCATCGAGCTGGCCCGCCAGTTCTCAGGGCGCTGCAAGGTGTCTTTCGGCATCGGCACCAACCTCACCAACGATCTCGGCCACGAGCCCTTGCAGATCGTCATGAAGATGGTCCGCTGCAACGGCCAGCCGGTGGCCAAGGTATCGGACGCGCCGGAAAAGACCATGTGCGACGATCCGGCCTACCTGGCCTATCTGCGCCAGGTTTTCCAATTGCCTCCCGCCTGAGCGCGGCTCGGGGTAAATTGCGGCTTATTTGCTTGTTTCACCCAACCCACTCGATCCTAGGGGAATATTCATGAGCAGCATCAAGCGCTTCAACGTCGACAAGCGCCTGTCGGACATGGCCGTGTACAACGGCGTCGCGTACCTGGCGGGCCAGGTGCCGGACGATGCCACGCTGGACATCACCGGCCAGACCGAGCAAGTGCTCGCGACGATCGACCGCCTGCTGGCCGAAGCCGGCACCGACAAGACCAAGATCCTGATGGCCCAGATCTACGTGGCCAACATGAAGGAATTCGACGGCATGAACAAGGCCTGGGACGCCTGGGTCGCCGCCGGCAACTCGCCTCCGCGCGCCACCGTGGAAGCGCGCCTTGCGAATCCGGATTACAAGGTGGAGATTGTCGTTACGGCGGCAATCTAAAACCCCCCGTGTGTCTGACACCCTTGGGTGTCTGACACCGGCTGAATGGAGTCTCCCATCGAATTGGTGTCAGACACCCGCGCGGCGATGATGTATTGCGAAGTCCGTCTCCTCGGGTGTCAGACACCTGTATCTCTCCCCCCATCGCCTCTCCCCCTCACTGCCCCAGCAGCAGCGTCCCCGCCAGCAATCCCCCCAATTCCTCGCATTTCGCCAGGTCCGCTTGCGCCACCGTCTTGGGCGCCAGGATCTGCTGCGGCGTTTGCGCGCCCATGTTGACGATGAGCGGGGGCGCCACGGCGTTCAGGCGCCAGCCGGTGCAGATGCGTTCGGCCTGGCGGGCGGCGTTCGCGCCGTCGCTGCCCGCGCTGATCGCGCAGGCATAGGGCAGCCCCTGTATCCGGTCGAGCACCGCGTAGTAGTTGCGGTCGAAGAATTCCTTCATTTCGCCGCTCAGCCCCGCCAGGTTTTCCGGCGCGCAGAATAGATAGCCCTGGCTGGCGAGCAGATCCTCGGCCTCCGTGTCCGAGGCGCGCCGCAGCGCCACGCGCAGGTCGGCTTCCTGTTCGAGCTGGGCGGCGGCGGATTGCGCGCCGCGGGCCGCGGCCTCGGCCATCTGGCGCGCGGCGCCGGTGCGGGAATGCCAGACGATCAGAAGCTGTTTCATGCGTAGCGTTCCAAGGGGTCCTGCCGGTAGTAGGCCTTCAGCAATTCGTACCACTGCGGCAGGGCCTGCTGCATGGGGTGGGGATCCACGAAGAAGTGTTCCGAGCTGACCGCGAAGAACTCGGCTTCGTCGGTGGCGGCGTACGGGTCCATCGGCAACTGGCCGTACCAGGCGTCCGCCTCCTCGCTTTCGGGATCGATATGCGGCGGAATGGCGGCCTCCACCGCGTCCAGGGCGGCGATGAAGCGGTCCAGGCTTTCGTCCAGGACGCGGCGCCAGATCTGGGGCTTCAGCCCGGGATGCGCCGCCAGCGAAGGCATGCCGTCCGCGAAGCCGGAACGCAGGTCCAGCTTGTGGGCGAATTCGTGGATGACCACGTTGAATCCGCCTTCGGAAAACTGGGTGTCCTCCCAGGACAGCACCAGCGGCCCGCCTTCCCAGGCCTCGCCGGCGGCGTCCTCGATATATTCGTGCACCACCCCGGCCTCGTCCTGGCGCGCCCGGGGAATGCGGAAGCTGGCCGGATACACGATGATCTCGTCCCAGCCCTCGTACAGTTCGGGCGCCAGGTTCAGGATGGGCAGGCTGGCCTGGGCCGCGATCGACAGGCGCATGAAGTCGGACACTTCCAGCCCCTGGGCGCCGTTGATGTTCTTGCTGGCCAGCAGCCAGGCCGACCGCGCCAGCAACTGGGCGGATTCATCGGCGTTCAGGACCGCCAGGAACGGGTGGGCGTCCAGCACCTGCCGCCACAGTTCGGGCGAGATGCGGGACTGCATTTCGGCCACTGCGGACGGCCGGGCGCCACGCCCCTTCAGCCAGCGCAACATAAGCTCGGGTTCCTTCCATATGCCGCGGACTGCGGCGTCTTTTGGTGTCGACAAGCCCTAGTGTAGAGTGTCGGAATATCAACCCATACAGCCTCACGTCCGTCATGTCCGCCCCGCCTGTTATCGACGCGCCTTCGCCTTTCGACGCCGCCTGGCGCCAGGAGGTAGGGGCCGGCCTGGATGCCGACGGACTGGCATTGATCGACCGGGCCGTGGCCTGGGCGGAGCCCCGTTTCGAAGGGCAGCATGCGCTGACCGGCGAACCCCTGGCCGGCCACGGCGCCGGCGTGGTGCGCGTGCTGGCGGCCCTGCATACCGATGCCGCGACGCGGGCGGCTGCCTTGCTGGCCGCCTTGCCGACCGATCTCATGGCGCCCGCGCCGTCCTTGCGCAGCGATCCGGTCGCGGCCGCGTTCGGCCCGGAGGTCGCGCGGCTGGTGCAGGGCACGCGGGCCTTGCTGCGGCTGGGCGTGGTGGCCCGGCAGGCCAGCGACGCCGAGGCCGAAAGCGGTTCACAGAAGGAAATGCAGCGCAAGATGCTGCTGGCCATGGCGGCCGACCTGCGCATCGTGCTGATGCGGCTGGCGTCGCGTTTGCGCACCTTGCGCTGGCACGCGGAAAGCAAGGCGCCGTGCTCCACCGCCTTTGCCCGCGAAACCCTGGACCTGTATGCGCCGCTCGCCAACCGCCTGGGGATCTGGCAGATCAAATGGGAAATGGAGGACCTGGCCTTTCGTTTCCTGGAGCCCGAAAAGTACAAGCAGATCGCCCGCCTGCTCGAGGAAAAGCGGGTAGAGCGCGAGGCCTTCATCGCCGGCGCCATCGAGCGCCTGCAGGCCGCGCTGGCCAAGAGCGGGGTCGAGGCCGAGGTCAGCGGCCGGCCCAAGCACATCTACAGCATCTGGAACAAGATGCGCGTGAAGGGCCTGGATTTTTCCCAGATGTACGACCTGCGCGCGCTGCGGGTCATCGTGGCCGACGTGCGCGCCTGCTATACCGCGCTGGGCATGGTGCACGAGATGTGGACGCCGATCTCCGAGGAGTTCGACGACTATATTTCCCGGCCCAAGCCCAACGGCTACCGCTCCCTGCACACGGTCGTGACCGACGACGACGGCCGTCCGTTCGAGGTGCAGATCCGCACCCGCGAGATGCACCAGTTCGCCGAGTACGGCATGGCCGCGCACTGGCGCTACAAGGAAGCCGGCGCCAAGGGCGGGCAGGTGGCGGCCTCCAGCGAATACGACCGCCAACTGGCCTGGATGCGCCAACTGCTGGCCTGGAACACCGAGGTCGAGGGCGGCGGGGAACCGGCCAGGCCGGCTTCCGGCAAGCCTGCCGCGGGCAAGGGCCGCAACGCCGCGGCGGCGCCGGCGCACACCGATGAGCGCATCTATGTGCTGACGCCGCAGGCGCGCGTAATCGAGCTGCCCGCCGGCGCCACGCCGGTGGATTTCGCCTATCACCTGCATACCGACCTGGGCCACCGCTGCCGCGGCGCCCGCGTCGACGGCCAGATGGTGCCGCTGCAGACGCGGCTGTCCACCGGCCAGACCGTGGAGATCATTTCCGCCAAGTCGGGCGGCCCCTCGCGCGACTGGCTCAATCCGCAACTGGGGTTCCTGGCCAGCCCCCGGGCCCGCGCCAAGGTGCGCATGTGGTTCAACGCGATCGAGCTGCAGCAGCGCATCACGCAGGGCCAGGCGCTGGTGGAAAAGGAATTGCAGCGCCTGGGCAAGACCGCCGTCAACCTCGAGCAACTGGCGCAGAACCTGGGGTTCGCCCGCGCCGACGACCTGTACGTGGCGGCGGCCAAGGAAGAGTTCAGCCTGAGGCAGATCGACACGCTGTTCCAGCAGCCGGCGCCCGCCGCCGAGCCGCCGCCGGCCGCCCTGCGCAACGCCAGCGCCGGCAGCGCGGAGAAAAGCGGCAAGAGCGGCGTGCTGGTGGTGGGCGTGGGCTCGCTTTTGACCCAACTGGCGCGCTGCTGCCGTCCGGCGCCGCCGGACGCCATCGCCGGCTTCGTCACGCGCGGGCGCGGCGTGTCCATCCACCGCAGCGACTGCCACAGCTATCTGGCCCTGGCCGCGCGCGAACCCGAACGCGTCATCGAAGTGGCGTGGGGCGAGACCTCCGACACCTTCTATCCGGTGGACATCAGCGTGCGCGCGCACGACCGTTCCGGCCTGTTGCGCGACCTGTCCGAGGTCTTTGCGCGGCTGCGCCTGAACGTGGTGGGCGTGAACACGCAGAGCAGGCAGTCGCTGGCCCATATGGTGTTCACGGTCGAAGTGCGCGGAGGGGAATCGCTGTCGCGCGCCCTGGACGCGCTGGCCGAGGTGCCGGGCGTATCGTCGGCGGTGCGGCGCTGACCCCCGCGGCGCCGGGCGCCGCGGGAAAATTCCGGACTCAGTGGTCCAGCTTGTCGTGCGCGCGTTCGCGCATGTAGAAGGCGGCGACCAGGCCCAGGGCCACGCCGAACATGACGTAGTAGGCGGGCGCCATGGGCGAGCCCGTCGTCTTGATCAGCCAGGTCACGATGAACTGCGCGAAGCCGCCGAAGATCATCACGGCCACATTGTAGGCCAGGGACAGGCCCACCGAGCGCACGCGCGCGGGGAACAGCTCCGCCATCACCGTGCTGAACACGCCGAAGAAGGCCGAGACGAACAGGCAGACGACGACCTGCACGGTCAGCAGGCGCGCGATGGACGGCGCGTCCGACAGCCAGTGGTACAGCGGGTACAGCACCAGCAGGTAGCCGATCAGCGAGCCGATCACGATGGGGCGGCGGCCGACGCGGTCCGACCAGGCGCCCATGAAGGGCGTCAGCAGCACCATCAGCGCCGCGCCCGCCATCTGCACCAGGAACGTCTGGTTCAGCGGCAGCTTCAGGATCTGCGTGGAATAGGTCACCAGGTACGTGAAGGTGATGTAGATGGAGACTGTGGCGGTCACCACCAGGCCCACGCCGATCAGCGTTTCGCGCGTATGCGTCTTCAGCATCTGGCCCAGGCTCAGGCGCTGTACGTCGCCGCGCGCGGCCGCCTGGCGCTCTTCTTCCTTCATCTGCTTGAAGGCGTCGGTTTCGTCGATGTTGCGGCGGATATAGATGGCGATCGGCACAATCACCAGGCCGAAGGCGAAGGGCAGGCGCCAGGCCCAGTCGGCGATCTGCTGGGGCGTGAAGAACTCGGTGATGAGCGTGCCGCAGGCGGCGCCGATCAGCAGGGCCAGCATCTGCCCGGCCATCTGCCACGAGCCGTAGAAGCCGCGCTTGCCGTTGGGCGCCATCTCGATGAGGAGGGCGGTCGAAGTGCCGAACTCGCCGCCTGCCGAGAAGCCCTGCAGCAGGCGCGCGATCAGGATGAAGATCGGGGCCAGGATGCCGGCGGCGTGGTAGGTGGGGGCGACGGTGATCAGTGCAATCGACACGGCCATCAGCGACGTGACCATCACCATGGCGGCCTTGCGGCCCTTCTTGTCGCCGTACAGGCCCAGGATGATGCCCCCGACCGGACGCATGAAGAAGCCGACGCCGAAAATCGCGGTGGTCATCAGGATCGCGTTCAGCTCGCTGCCGGGCACGCTGGGATCCGTGGGGAAAAACAGCTTCGAGATGATCGGCGTCATGAACGCGAACACCAGGAAGTCATACCATTCGAGGGCGTTGCCGATTACTGCCGCCACGATGTTGCGCGTGGGAACTGCCTTGTGCTGCACGGTTTCTCCTTGGGGGTTGGCTCAATCCGGCCGACATTCTAGGCGCTTCGCGACAGGCAGGCCTGTCCGGCCGTCCGAGACGCGGGCGCCGCCTGGCTTTACACTTCTCTTTTTCCCCACGAGAGTAGTGACATGAACGCGCGCACCTGGCTGGAAACGCTGGTCGGTTTCGACACCACCAGCCGCAATTCCAATCTTGCCCTGATCGAAACCGTCCGCGATTGGCTCAAGGGCCAGGGCGTCGACGCATGGCTGGCGCACAATCCGGAGCGCACCAAGGCCAACCTGTTCGCCACGCTGCCCGCGCAGGACGGCGGCCTGCAGGGCGGCATCGTCCTCTCGGGCCATACCGACGTGGTGCCGGTGGACGGCCAGGACTGGAGCGCGGATCCGTTCAAGCTCATCGAAAAAGACGGCCTGCTCTATGGCCGCGGAAGCTGCGACATGAAGGGCTTTATCGCCGGTTCGCTGGCGATGGTGCCTGAATTCCTGGCCATGCCCCGCAAGAAGCCGATCCACCTGGCGTTCTCCTACGACGAGGAAGTGGGCTGCGCCGGCGCGCCCTACATGCTGGCCGACCTGCACGAGCGCGGCATCCGCCCCGAAGGCTGCGTGGTGGGCGAGCCCACGGGCATGCAGGTGGTGGTGGCGCACAAAGGCATCAACCTGTTCCGCTGCAAGGTGCACGGCAAGGCGGCGCACTCGTCCCTGACCCCGCGCGGCTGCAACGCCATCGAATACGCCGCCCGCCTGATCTGCCGCATCCGCGACCTGGCCGACAGCTTCAAGGCCCAGGGTCCGTACGACCAGTTCTACGACGTGCCGTTCTCGACGATGACCACCAACCAGATCCACGGCGGTATCGCGGTGAACACCATTCCGGAATCCTGCGAATTCAGCTATGAGTTCCGCAACCTGCCGGGCATGCAGCCCGACGCGATCCAGGCCGAAGTCGAAAAATACGTGCAAGAAGAGCTCTTGCCGCGCATGAAGGCCGAGTTCGACGGCGCCCGCATCGAGATCGAGACCGGCGCGGCGGCCCCCGCGCTGGAGGCGTCCGAAGAGGCCGCCATCACCCAGCTCGTGCGCGCCCTGACCGAAGACCGCGCCACCCGCAAGGTCGCCTACGGCACCGAGGCCGGCCTGTTCCAGGGCATCGGCATCCCCACGGTCGTCTGCGGCCCGGGCCACATCGAACAGGCCCACAAGCCCGACGAGTACGTCGCGCTGGACCAGTTGGCCTCTTGCGAAACCTTCCTGCGCCGCCTGGGGCAGTCCCTCTGAGGGCGGTTCGGCCGGTTCCGGGCCGGGTGCCCGCCCGCGCCCGGCCGCAGCCGGCGTCAGGTAAAATGCCGGGTTGCAAACCGGATTTGCGGCTGGCAGTGGCCTGCCGCGATGCCGGGGGAGATGCTTGGTGAAACCTTACGACTTTCCGGATGCCAAGGGCCATTTCGGCCCCTATGGTGGCGTTTTCGTGGCGGAAACGCTGATGCACGCGCTCGACGAGCTGCGCGCGGCCTACGACCGATACCGTGTCGACCCCGCCTTCCTGGAAGAGTTCAACTACGAGCTCAAGCATTTCGTCGGCCGGCCCAGTCCGGTCTACCATGCCCGCCGCTGGTCTGAACAACTGGGCGGCGCCCAGATCTGGTTCAAGCGCGAAGACCTGAACCACACCGGCGCCCACAAGGTCAACAACTGCATCGGCCAGGCCTTGCTGGCCAAGCGCATGGGCAAGCCCCGCGTCATCGCCGAGACCGGCGCCGGCCAGCACGGCGTGGCCACCGCCACGGTGGCGGCCCGCTACGGCATGGAATGCGTGGTCTACATGGGCAGCGAAGACGTCCGCCGCCAGGCGTCGAACGTCTACCGCATGAAGCTGCTGGGCGCCACGGTCGTGCCCGTCACTTCCGGCTCGCGCACCCTGAAAGACGCGTTGAACGAAGCCATGCGCGACTGGGTCACCAATATCGAGAACACGTTCTACATCATCGGCACGGTGGCGGGGCCCGACCCCTATCCCCGCATGGTGCGCGACTTCCAGACCGTGATCGGCAACGAATGCCTGACGCAGATGCCCGAAGCCATCGGCCGCCAGCCCGACTACGTCGTGGCGGCGGTGGGCGGCGGCTCCAACGCCATGGGCATCTTCCATCCCTACATCCCCTACGAAAACGTGCGCCTGATCGGCGTCGAGGCGGCGGGCGAAGGCATGGACAGCGGCCGCCACGCCGCTTCCCTGGCCGCGGGCCAGGTGGGCGTGCTGCACGGCAACCGCACCTACGTCATGCAGGACGCCGACGGCCAGGTCCAGGAAACCCATTCGGTTTCCGCCGGCCTGGACTACCCCGGCGTAGGCCCGGAACACGCCTGGCTGAAGGACTCCGGCCGCGCTGAATACGTGGGCATTACCGACGAAGAGGCCCTCAAGGCCTTCCACGACTGCTGCCGCATCGAAGGCATCATGCCGGCGCTCGAATCGTCGCACGCCATCGCCCAGGCGGTGAAAATGGCCGCCACGCTGCCGCGCGACGCCGTCATCCTGGTCAATTTGTCGGGCCGCGGCGACAAAGACATGCATACCGTGGCCGAAAAGGCCGGTATCGAGCTGTAAGGGCCGACCATGGCAACTCGCAACGATCGCATTGCCGCCGCTTTCGCGCGCACCGCCGAATCCGGCCGCGCCGCGGCGCTGATCCCCTACATTGCCGCTGGCGATCCCTCGCCCGCGACCACCGTTCCCCTGATGCATGCGCTGGTCGAGGCCGGCGCCGACGTCATCGAGCTGGGCGTGCCGTTCTCCGACCCGATGGCCGACGGCCCCGTCATCCAGCGGGCCGCCGAGCGCGCCATCGCGCAGGGCGTGGGCCTGGCCCGCGTGCTGGAAATGGTGGCCGAATTCCGCCAGCGCGACACCGCCACGCCGGTGGTGCTGATGGGCTACGCCAATCCGATCGAGCGCATGGGCCAGGACCGGTTCGCGCGCGACGCCGCGCAAGCCGGCGTGGACGGCGTGCTGGTGGTGGACTATCCGCCCGAGGAAGTCGTCGACTTCGCCGCGACCCTGGGCGAGCAGGGCATTGCTCCCATTTTCCTGCTGGCGCCCACCTCCACGGAAGCGCGCATCAAGGCGGTCGCCGAGGTGGCCCGCGGCTACGTGTACTACGTGTCGCTCAAGGGCGTCACGGGCGCGGGCTCGCTGAACACCGACGACGTGGCCGAACGCGTGGCCCTGATCCGCCGCCACGTGCGCGACATTCCGGTCGGCGTGGGATTCGGCATCCGCGATGCCGAGAGCGCGCAGCGCGTGGCGCGCGCCGCCGACGCGGTCGTCATCGGCAGCAAACTGATCGAAACCATGGAGCAGGCGGTGGCGGATGTCCCGGCTGACCAGAAAACCGATGCAGCAGTCGCCGCCGCCAGCGGCTGGCTGCGCACCATCCGGCAGGCGCTGGATCTAGTGAAACGAGAAAACGCGTCGGCCTGAAGGGCGGGCGCGACCTCATACGGGATGAAAAAACAATGAGCTGGATCGAAAAACTCCTGCCTCCTCGCATCAATAAAACCAGCGACAGCGGCGCCCGCCGCGTGCCCGAAGGCCTATGGGTGAAATGCCCGTCGTGCGAGTCGGTGCTGTACAGCGAAGACCTGGCCGCCAACCTGCATGTCTGCCCCAAGTGCGACCATCACATGCGTATCGGCGCCCGCGCCCGCATCGATTCGCTGCTCGACATGGAAGGCCGCGTCGAGATCGGCCAGACCACGCGTTCGGTCGACACGCTGAAGTTCAAGGACACGCGCAAGTATCCCGAGCGTCTCCAGGAAGCGGTCAAGCAGACCGGCGAAACCGACGCCCTGGTGGTCATGAGCGGCTCGATCCGCGGCGTGCCGGCGACGCTGGCCTGCTTCGAATTCGAATTCATGGGCGGTTCCATGGGCTCGGTGGTGGGCGAGCGCTTCGCGCGCGGCGCCCAGGCCGCCCTGGACAACAAGACGCCCTTCATCTGCGTGGCCGCCTCGGGCGGCGCGCGCATGCAGGAAAGCCTGCTGTCGCTGATGCAGATGGCCAAGACGAACGCCATGCTGACCCGCCTGTCGGCGGCCGGCCTGCCGTTCATCAGCGTGCTGACCGACCCCACCATGGGCGGCGTGTCGGCCAGTTTCGCCTTCATGGGCGACGTGGTCATCGCCGAACCGAAGGCGCTGATCGGCTTTGCCGGCCCGCGCGTGATCGAACAGACCGTGCGCGAAAAACTGCCGGAAGGCTTCCAGCGCGCCGAGTTCCTGTTGCAGAAAGGCGCGATCGACATGGTCGTGGACCGCCGCCAGTTGCGCGAGGAAATCGCCCGCTTGTTGGCGCTGCTGACCAACCAGCCGGCGGATGTGGTCACGGCCTGATCGGATCCGTCCCGGTTGTCCGATACCACCCTGGCAAAATGCCGTCGGCAGCGTCAAGCTACCGGCGGCTTTTTCATATGGGCCACGCAGGCGCCGGGCACGGGCCTTGCTGGGCAAGCGCGGCGGTTTGTGTCGGTTGCTTTACGGAACAGTGTTTTCCATCCATGTTGTTGCCTGCGTGCGACAGAAATCAAGTCGGTTGGCCCGTATTTTGCTATGTTGCGATCTAGAGTTGAAATCAACGGAGTACTCCCAATGCAGTCGACCAAGAAGAAAATGCTTACGCGCCTTGTCGGGCTGGCCCTGGCCGCAACCGCGACGTACGCAAGCGCCCAATCGTCCGATGGCACTCAAGGCGGCGTGAGCCTGCATTACGGCATTGGAGATCACTATCAGCGCCTTACGCTGAACTACGAAACGCCCTCGGTCTGGACCTACCATTTCGGCGGCAACTGGGGCCGCCTGGACCTGACGCCGGAACTCGGCGCCTCGTACTGGCAGGCGGACGGCTCGCGCTCTCCCGGCCATGTATGGCAGTTCAATGCCATCCCGATGTTCCGCTGGTGGACGGGCGAACGCTTCTACATCGAAGCGGGTATCGGCGCCACGCTCTTCTCCAGCACCCGCTTTGCCGACGAGAACATCAGCACGGCCTTCCAGTTCGGCGACCATGTGGGCCTGGGCTTCCTGCTGACGCCGAACAACCGCATCGGGGTGCGTTATTCGCACTTCTCGAATGCCAGCATCAAGCGCCCCAATCCGGGCCTGGACGTGGTGCAGCTTACGTACACGTACCAGTTCTGAGCGGAACGTAACCCGATCAAAGCCCTCGATACCGAGGGCTTTTTTTTCGCCCGGGGAAAACGCCTGCCGCCCGGGCCTGGGCCAGGCGAAAAAAACCCCCGCACGAGTGGCGGGGGTTTTCATGGTCTGCGGCCGGTTTAGTGGCGCGTCTCGACCTGAACCAGGGGTTCGTTGGAGACCGGTGCGACCGGCTTGCGCTCGCGGCCCAGGCGGACCGGCGTGTGCGTGGCGGCGATGCGCAACTGCGTCTGGGCGTGGCGGTCCGGGTCGGTTTCCACCCACTGCAGGCCGGCGGCGTTCACCACGTCGTGCAGGGCCTGGGCCTTGGCCGATGGGGCCGCGGCCGGGACCACGATGGGCTGCTGCGCGGCCGGCGCCGTCGCGGCGGGAGCCGGGGCCGGCGCAACGGCGGGAGCGGGGGCTTCCGGCTCGGCCGCGGGGGCGGCAGGCGCTGCCGGCGCTTCCACGGGAGTCGTCACGGGTTCGACGGCGGCCGTTTCCACGGGAGCCGCGGGCTCCACGGTCGCGGAGACTTCGCTGGCGGGCTGCACGGCAACCGGCTGCGTCGTTTCGACGGCAGGAGCGGCCTGCTGCTGCTCGGGCTCGGCGGCTTGCGCCTGGACGGGCTCGGCTTGCTGCGGGGCCTCGGCCGGGGCGGCTTGGGCGGGCTCGGCTTGCGCCGGAGCGACGGCTTCGGGGGCTTCCGAGGTTTCGGCGGCCGGGATCCGGGCCGGTTCCACTGCCGGTTCGGCAGCTTCGGTGGGCTGGGCGGACACGGTCTCCGGTTGTTCGCCGGTTTCCTCGTCGGCGCCTTCCTCGAGCTGCTCGTCGCCGGCGCTCAGGCCAGCTTCGTCCTGGCTGCGGCGGCCGCGGCGGCTGCGGCGGCGGCGGCGCTTGCGTTCCGGATCGGCTGCGCCTTCCGCGCCTTCGGCGGCCGGCATGCCCTCGGCAGCCTGTTCGACGGCATCGGCGGTTTCCTGGGAGGCTTCGGCGACGGGCGGCTTGGCGTCGGGCAGGGCGGTGGCGACCGTCTGGGCCAGCGCGGCGACCATGCTTTCCTGTTCGCTCATCGGCGCGTCGGACTGGCCTTCCTCGCGGCGGTTGCGGCCACGGCCGCGGCGGCGGTTGCGGCCGGCTCCGGCATCTTCTCCGGTGGCTTCCGCGGCTTGCTCGGGGCGGTTGGACGCCAGGGCCGACTGCGCGGCCTGGGTGTCGCGCTCGTTGCGGGCCTCGTTGCGGTTGTGGCGTTCGCCGCGTTCCTGGCGCTCGCCTTCGGCGCGGCGGCCGCCGCGCACGTGATGGCGGCCGCTTTCGCTGCCTTCCGCGCCTTCGCCGCGCGATTCGCCGCGGCGGTTGCGGTTGCGGTCCGAACCATGGCGTTCGCCACGGCGTTCCTGGCCGTCATGCCGGCCCTTGCCGCGGCCGGAGGCGGCGCGCTTGGCGCTGTCTTCCTGGGCGGCAGGAGCGGGCTTGGCGGTTTCGGCGGTGCCGGTCAGCCAGCCGACCAGGCGCTTGAAGAGGCCGCCCAGGCCGCCGGCGGGAGCCGGAGCGGGCGTTGCGGCCGTGGGAGCCGGAGCCGGCGTGGAAACGGGGGCGGGTTGCGAGGGCGTGATGCCCTTGACCAGCGCTTCCGGGCGCGACTTCACTTCGTGCTCGCGCGGCTGCCAGGGAGCGTCCGTGGCCGGCGCCTCGACCAGCTCGAAGCTGGTCTTCAGCTCTTCCAGGCGCGGATCGTCGTGGCGCAGGCGCTCGATGTGGTGGTGCGGGGTCTCCAGGTGCTTGTTGGGGATCAGCAGCAGGTTGACCTTCAGGCGGGCTTCCATCTTGGTAATGTCGGCGCGCTTTTCGTTCAGCAGGTAGGTGGCCACGTCGACCGGCACCTGGGCGTGCACGGCGGCCGTGTTTTCCTTCATGGCCTCTTCCTGGAGCAGGCGCAGCACGTGCAGCGCGCTGGACTCGGCGTCGCGGATCACGCCGGTGCCGTTGCAGCGCGGGCAGGTGATGTGCGAGCCTTCGTTCAGGGCGGGGCGCAGGCGCTGGCGCGACAGCTCCATCAGGCCGAAGCGCGAGATCTTGCCCATCTGGACGCGGGCACGGTCGAAGTGGAGGGCATCGCGCAGGCGCTGTTCGACGGCGCGCTGGTTCTTGCTGTCCTCCATGTCGATGAAGTCGATGACGATCAGGCCGCCCAGGTCGCGCAGGCGCAACTGGCGGGCCACTTCGTCGGCCGCTTCCGAGTTGGTGCGCAGCGCGGTTTCCTCGATGTCGGCGCCGCGGGTGGAGCGGGCCGAGTTGACGTCCACGGACACCAGGGCTTCGGTGTGGTCGATGACGATGGCGCCGCCCGAGGGCAACTGTACCGTGCGCGAGTAGGCCGTTTCGATCTGGTGTTCGATCTGGAAGCGCGAGAAAAGCGGGATGTCGTCGCGGTAGCGCTTGACGCGCTGGACGTTGTCCGGCATCACCACGCTCATGAAGGCCGTGGCCTGGTCTGCGATCTCGTCGGTATCGATGAGGATTTCGCCGATTTCCGGGGAGAAGTAGTCGCGGATGGCCCGGATGACCAGGCTGGATTCCAGGTAGATCAGGATGGGCGCGGAGTTGTCGCGCGCGGCGCCGTCGATGGCGGTCCAGAGCTGCAACAGGTAGGACAAGTCCCACTGGAGTTCTTCGACGTTGCGGCCGATGCCGGCGGTGCGGGCGATGATGCTCATGCCCTGGGGCAGCTCTAGCTGCTCCATGGTGTCGCGCAGTTCCTGGCGGTCCTCGCCCTCGACGCGGCGCGAAACGCCGCCGCCGCGGGGGTTGTTGGGCATCAGGACCAGGTAGCGGCCGGCCAGCGAGATGAACGTGGTCAGGGCGGCGCCCTTGTTGCCGCGTTCTTCCTTTTCGACCTGGACGATCAGTTCCTGGCCTTCGCGCAGGGCGTCCTGGATGCGGGCGCTGCGGACGTCCACGCCTTCCTTGAAGTAGCTGCGGGCCACTTCCTTGAAGGGCAGGAAGCCGTGGCGGTCTTCGCCGTAGTTGACGAAGCAGGCTTCGAGGCCGGGTTCGATCCGGGTAATGACACCTTTGTAGATGTTGCCTTTGCGTTGTTCGCGGCCGGCAGTCTCGATGTCGAGGTCGATGAGTTTCTGCCCATCGACGATAGCGACGCGTAATTCTTCCTGATGCGTCGCATTGAACAGCATGCGCTTCATGAGAGGGGTTCTCCGTTGTCATGACGCGCCGATATCGGCGCGTGACCTCGGGTCACTCGGGCTGCGGGCTGAAGCGGGCAAGAAAGAATGCGGACCGTACCTGGGCGGCGCCCAGGCGTATCCGCCGCGGGTCAGGCGGGCACGTCGTGCCGTGGGGCACGGGGTTCTGTCAGCAGGAGGGTCAGCTTCACTGAATGTGGTTTGACGGAAAGATTGCTGTGAACGGCAGTTGCGGCCGGAATGGTTGCCGACGCGCAACTGGTGCTTTAAATATGCGACGATTCTTGCAGTGCTTCAGAGCCGCTTGCGGCATGCAACGGACCTGCTGGGACAGCGGGCAAAATGAATGCCACACCACTATCCGGCAGGGCGCGGTTGCGCCGGCGACCAAGAGACCCAGGGACTGAACGAGCAGGCAGTACAATGGCGGCCCACGCGCTCGACGGAGTTGCGTACAAGTGCATCTCTACGTCAGGCGGCTGGTTCAGCCCCTTTAGGCTGTCCCGATTATATGTCGCTTTCCGCAATGCGCAAAGAAACTTCCTCCCCTGCAGCCCCCTCTAAAGCAGCCCCCGCCGTCCGCATGGTGGAGGTAGGCGCCGAGCACGCCGGCCAGCGGCTGGACAATTACCTGGTCCGGCTGTGCAAGGGCGTCCCCAAGACCCATATCTACAAGGCCATCCGCGGCGGCGAGGTGCGGGTAAACAAGGGACGTATCTCGGCCGACTACCGCGTCGCCGAAGGCGATATCGTCCGCATCCCGCCGCTGCGGCTGCCGGACCCCGGCGCGCCCAGGCCGGTGCCAGGCGCGGAATTCCCCATCGTCTTCGAGGACGAGGCCCTGCTGGTGGTGGACAAGCCGGCCGGCGTGGCCGTCCATGGCGGCAGCGGCGTGTCCTTCGGCGTAATCGAGCAGTTGCGCGCCGCCCGTCCCGGCGCCAAGTTCCTGGAACTGGTGCACCGCCTGGACCGCGAGACCTCGGGCCTGTTGATGGTGGCCAAGAAGCGCAGCGCGCTGCTGGCCCTGCACGCCATGCTGCGCGAAGGAAAAGGGGACAAGCATTACCTGGCGCTGGTCGAAGGCGATTGGGTCAACGACCGCCAGCACATCAAGCTGGGCCTGTCCAAGTGGACCACCCAGTCGGGCGAGCGCCGCGTCAAGGTGGACCCGGACGGCCAGTCGGCCCACACCATCGTCACGCTCAGGCAGCGCTTCGGCGCCTACAGCCTGGTGGACGCCGAACTGCGCACCGGCCGCACCCACCAGATCCGGGTGCACCTGGCCGCCAGCGGCTTTCCCATCGTGGGCGACGACAAATACGGCCATGACGAGGTGCGGGCGCACTTCGCCCGCCTGGGTTTCGGCAGGATGTTCCTGCACGCCCACCGCCTGACCCTGGCCCACCCCGTCACGGGCGAGCCCTTGACGCTTACCGCCGAGCTGCCGCCGGCTTGCCTGAAAATACTGAAACAACTGGAGTCGGTCTGATATGTCGTATTCGCTGGTCGTTTTTGACTGGGATGGCACCCTGATGGATTCCACGCACAGCATCGTGGCGGCCATCCAGGGCGCCTGCCGCGACCTGGAACTGGCGGTGCCGTCGGCCTCCGATGCGAGCTGGGTGATCGGCCTGTCCCTGGAAAGCGCCTTGCGCCGAGCCGTCCCCGCATTGACGCCGGCCATGATGCCGCGCTTCCTGGAGCGCTACCGCACGCATTACCTGCTGCGGGATCCGGAACTGCGCCTGTTCGAAGGCGTGCAAGAGCTCCTGACCGAACTGGCCGGGCAGAACGTGCGCCTCGCCGTCGCCACTGGCAAGAGCCGGGTCGGCCTGACCCGCGCTCTGGCCGCGACCGGCCTGGGGCCGCTTTTCGATGCCACCCGCACCGCCGACGAAACCTTCAGCAAGCCGCATCCCGCGATGCTGCACGAATTGATGCAGGAACTGGACGTGGCGCCGGACCGCGTGGTGATGATCGGCGATACCTCGCACGACCTGCAGATGGCGGCCAATGCCGGCGTGCACGGGCTGGGCGTGACCTACGGCGCCCATACCGTGAAGGAACTTCAAGGTTGCGCCCCGCAGGCGGTGCTCGACAGCGTGCCCGGCGTGCGTGAGTGGCTGTTGCCGCGCATCGTGGCCGGCGCCGGCCTGTAGCGGCCGAAGCCGCCGGGCGCGGAACGTCCGGCTTGCGGGCAGGTCTATAAAAAATAGCCGCAAGCGCTGCGCCTGCCGCGGAATATCATGGGGGCCTGCGTCGTCCATGGGTTGCCCAGGCGCCGCACCGGAGACCATGATGCTGATACGCAAGCCCGACGATTTTCTTCCTTCCGAGATCACGCCCGAGGCCGTCTGGCGGTCGCGCCGTGAATGGATGCGGCGCGCCGGGCTGATCGCCGCCGCGGCGGGCCTGCCCGGCTGGGCCGCGCGCAGCGCGTTCGCCCAGGATGCCGGTGCATTGCCGGGCAAGGCCAGCCCGGGCCTGAGCGTCATGGACAAGCAGACCGCGTTCGACGACATCATTTCCTACAACAATTACTACGAATTCGGCCTGGACAAGGGCGACCCAGCCAAATACGCCGGCAAGTTGCAGACGCGGCCCTGGACCGTGAGCGTCGAAGGCGAAGCCGGCAAGCCGCGCACCTTCTCCATCGACGAACTGCTCAAGCTGGCTCCCATGGAAGAGCGCATCTACCGGTTGCGCTGCGTCGAGGGCTGGTCCATGGTCATTCCCTGGGTGGGCTATTCGCTGTCGACGCTGCTCAAGCAGGTCGAGCCCACCGGCAACGCCAGGTATGTGGAATTCGTGACGGTGGTCCAGCGCGAGAACATGCCGGGCGTGCGCGCGGCGGTCCTGGAATGGCCCTATGTCGAGGCCCTGCGCATCGACGAGGCGATGAATCCGCTGGCCATGCTGGTTTTCGGCGTCTACGGCAAGGTGCTGCCGAACCAGAACGGCGCGCCGCTGCGGCTGGCGGTGCCCTGGAAGTACGGTTTCAAGTCGGCCAAGTCCCTGGTGAAGATCCGCCTGGTCGAGAAGGCGCCGGTCTCCTCGTGGATGCGGGCGGCGCCGCAGGAATACGGCTTTTACGCCAATGTGAACCCCGACGTGCCTCATCCCCGCTGGAGCCAGGCCACCGAGCGCCGGATCGGCGAGGACGGCCTGTTCTCGCCCAAGCGCAAAACCCTGATGTTCAATGGCTACGGCGAACAGGTCGCATCGCTCTACCAGGGCATGGACCTGAAAGCGAACTACTGAGGCGCCCATGCCCGATGGCATTTCGCCGGCGCCGCCGCGCAAGGCGCAGCTTTCCGCCAAGGCGGTCGGACGGTTCAAGCCCGTCCTGTTCCTGCTGGGGCTGGCGCCGTTCGCGCGCTGGTTCTGGCTGGGCGCGAACAACGGCCTGACCGCGAACCCGGTCGAGTTCCTGACCCGTTCCTCCGGCACCTGGACGCTGGTCTGCCTGCTGGTCACGCTGGCCATCACGCCGCTGCGCCGCCTGACGGGCCAGCCTGCCCTGGTGCGCCTGAGGCGCATGTGCGGGCTGTTCGCCTTTTTCTATGGCGCCATGCATTTCGCGGCCTGGGTCTGGTGGGACCGGGGCCTCGATCCGGCGGCGATGCTGCGCGACATCGGCGAACGCCCCTTCATCACGGCGGGATTCGCCGCCTTCGTGCTGATGACGGCGCTGGCGGCGACCTCCACGCAGTGGGCCATGCGCAAGCTGGGCAAGCGCTGGCAAAGCCTGCATCGCGCCGTCTACGCCATCGGCCTGCTCGCGGTGCTGCATTACTGGTGGCACAAGGCCGGCAAGAACGACTTCACGCAACCCGCGATCTACGGCGCCGTCCTGGCCGTGCTGCTGGGCTGGCGGGTGGCGGCGTGGCTGCGGCGGCGCCCCTGAACCCCTCTACGGCATCGCCAGCATGATGGCGGCGGTTTCCGCGTCCGGCTGGCCGTCGTGCAGGGCCGGGCGGTAGTGCATCTGGAACGCCGCCAGGGCGTTGATGGTGCTCTTGTCCAGCACGCCGTCCTGCGGGCTGGCGTAGCCCAGCCGCTGCAATTGCTGCTGGAACCAGGCCACGTCCGGCACGCCTTGCGCCTGCAGGCGGGCCAGGTGCCGGGCCGCGCCGGCCTCGTCGTACCAGCGCCCGATCCCGGCCTCGGCCAGGGCCTTCCAGGGGAAAAGGGGGCCGGGGTCCACCTTGCGCTGCGGGGCGATGTCGCTATGGCCCACCACGTTCTCGGGCGCGATGCCGTGGCGCTGGATGATGTCGCGCAGCAGGATGGTCAGGGCGCGCAACTGGCGCTCGTTGTAGGGGTGCCACAGCGGCTTGCCGTCAGGGCCGTCCGTCCAGCCCGGATTGACGACTTCGACGCCGATGGACGTGCTGTTCATGGCGATGTTGCCGTACCAGGAGCTGGCGCCGGCATGCCAGGCGGCGCGGTTTTCGTCGACCAGCCGGTAGGTTCGCCCGGAATCGCTGACCAGGTAGTGGGCGCTGACCTTGCCCTTGGACAGGAGCCGCATCGAGCTGGCGTCGTCGACCGAGGTGTAGTGCAGCACGATGGAGCGGACCCGGCTGGCCTGGCTGACGGCCGTGACGGAGGTGTCCAGGTCCAGGCCGGCGGGGCCGCGCGCGGCGCATCCCGCCAGGACTGCCGTGGCCAGCAGCGAGGTGGCGAGGCGGCGCATGGGTCAGCGAGCCAGGTAGAGGAACAGCGTGGGCAGCTTGTCGAGCTGGGGCGCCGGCTGCTGCTTCCAGTCGGCCACGCTGCGCGTGACGATCCATTCGTCGGCGGTGGTCACCGAGCGCGCCACGCAGAGCCTGGTGTCGCCTTTCAGGCTGGCCAGCAGCGTGGCGTACATGGCGGCGTTGCGGTAGGGGGTTTCGATCAGCAACTGGGTCTGGTTGTGCCTGGCCGAATGCTGTTCCCAGGCGCGCAACTGCTTGGCGCGTTCCACGGGGTCCACCGGCGCGTAGCCGTGGAAAGCGAAGCGCTGGCCGTCCAGCCCGCTCGCCATCAGGGCCAGCAGGATGGAAGAGGGCCCCACCCAGGGCTTGACGGCCATGCCCTGCCGGTGGGCGATGTCCGCCACCTTGGCGCCCGGATCCGCGACGGCGGGGCAGCCCGCCTCGGAAACCAGTCCGATCTCCGCGCCGTTCTTGATGGGTTCGAGCCAGGCCTTGATCTGGGCGGCGTCCACCCTGTCGCTCAGGGTGTGGATGGTGATTTCCTGGAGCGGCCGCGTCGTGCCGATCAGCTTGAGGAACGCGCGGGCGGTCTTGGCATTTTCGGCGATGTAGGTATCCAGGCGGCCGGCCAGCGCGCGCACCTCGGCGGGCAGCCAGCGTTCCGGCGGGGCGTCGCCCAGGCCGACGGGGATCAGGTGCAGCGCCCCGCTTGTTGGGGCGCCTTCGCGCCGGCGCGCTGCGGTGCCATGAGCCTCGGGGGCGGCCGGGCGGCTCATGCCGGCGCTCCGGGGGCGTCCAGCGGATCCAGCCCGAACCGCGCCAGCATGCCGGTCAGCGCGATCAGCGGGAGGCCGATGATGGCGGTGGGGTCGTCGCTCTGGATGCTTTCCATCAGGGCGATGCCCAGGCTTTCCGCCTTGGCGCTGCCTGCGGTATCGTAGGGTTCCTCGGCGCGCAGATAGGCTTCGATCGCCCGGTCCGCCAGCCGGCGGAAGCGGCAGCGCGTGACGATGTCGGCCTTTTCCACGCGCTGGCCGTCCGTGACCGCCAGCGCGCTGTGGAATTCCACGACCTGCCCCGACAGGGCCCGCAATTGCGCCAGGGCGCGCGGAAAATCCCCCGGTTTGCCGATGGGCTGGCCGTCCACGGTGGCCACCTGGTCCGAGCCGATCACGATGCTGCCGGGGTGGTTCGCCGCCACCGCCATGGCCTTGGCCACCGACAGGCGCAGGGCCAGGGCCTCGGGGGTTTCGCCGGGGTGTGGCGTTTCGTCCACATCGGGCGAAACCGCGGTAAAAGGCAGGCGCAGGCGGGACAGCAATTCTTTGCGGTAGCGCGAGCTGGAGGCAAGGATGAGACTGGGCTTCAGGGGCATGCGATATTTGACGTTGATACGTAAGTCACAGTATTATCTAACGTTTTGCGGCATTTTTGCAGGAACATCGACATGAACACCAAGGGCTTGGCTGGTCGCGAAAGCGCTGGTTGCGCAAGCACGGGTAGTGTGGATGCGCCGGACGGTGCCGCGGCAGCGATGGATGCAAAGCCGGCGGTGGATGCAAAGCGCATCGACGCTTTCGCGTTTGCCCGCTTGGGCAAGGAAGCGCATGGTGCGGTGCCGCTCGTGCGGCTTGCCAGGTTCGTCGACGGGTTGCCCGAGCAGCCTGCTGGCGAAGCCGGCCTTGTGCACTGGTCCGTGCGCGGAGAAGAAGGCAAGTCCGGTCTCCTTGCGGGGCAGCCGCTGCTGCATCTTCACGTGCGGGCGAATCCGGTCGTCGTGTGCCAGCGGTGCAATGTGCCGTTTGCGTACCCGGTCGACAGCGAAGTCCTGCTGCAGCTAGTCAAGTCCGAAGACGATCTCGATGACGGCTTTGCCACCGGAGAACATGCCGGCGGCTTCGACGACGAGGACGACGAAGACGAAGAAGGAAAAGGTTTTGTGTCCAACCTGCCTGAAAAGGTGGTGGGTTCACATCATTTCGATCTGCTGGCCCAGATCGAAGATGAGCTCATTCTGAGCGTTCCGTATGTGCCCAAGCATGATGTATGCCCGGGCGCGCAGGCCAATGCCGGCGAAGCTTCTCCCGAGGAGCCCGCTGTCAAGCGTCCGTCGCCGTTTGCGGTGCTGGAACAACTGAAGCACAAAGATTGAGATCAACATCGGGCCGCATCGCGTACAATGCGCCCCGTTTCTAGGAGTCATCATGGCCGTTCAACAAAACAAGAAGTCCCCGTCCAAGCGCGGTATGCACCGTTCGCACGATTTTCTGGTGAACCCGTCGACCGCGATCGAGCCCACCACGGGCGAAACGCATCTGCGTCACCACATCAGCCCCAACGGCTTCTACCGCGGCCGCAAGGTCCTGAAGACCAAGGCCGACGAATAAGGCCCCCGGGCCGAACTCGTACTCGGACCATTTCGGCTGAGCGCTGATACCTGGCACCCGTGATACGCATCGCCATAGACTGTATGGGCGGAGACTTCGGTCTGCCCGTCACGATTCCGGCTGCGATCGAGTTCGCCCGGCAATTTCCGGATACCCGGCTATTGCTGGTCGGGCTTCCCGACGCCATCGAAGCGGCGCTCTCCGAGCACCGCGGCGTTGAGCGCGATCGCCTCGAGATCGTGGCGGCTTCCGAAGTCGTCACCATGGACGACCCGGTCGAGGTCGCCCTGCGCCGCAAAAAAGACTCCTCCATGCGCCTGGCCGCCCAGTCCGTCAAGGACGGGCGCGCCGACGCCTGCGTTTCCGCGGGCAACACCGGCGCCTGGATGGCCATTTCACGCTACGTGCTCAAGACGCTGGACGGCATAGACCGCCCGGCGATCGCCACGTCCATTCCGAACCAGACGGGCCGCGCCACCACGGTGCTGGACCTGGGCGCGAATGTGGACTGCACGGCCGAGCACCTTCTGCAATTCGCCATCATGGGCGCCGCGCTGTCGCAGGCGGTGGACCATCGCGAGCGTCCCTCCGTGGGCCTGCTCAATATCGGCGAAGAAGTCATCAAGGGCAACGAAGTCGTCAAGGAAGCCGCCGAACTCCTGCGCAACAGCCCGCTCAACTTCTACGGCAACGTGGAAGGCAACGACATTTTCAAGGGCACGGTCGACGTCGTCGTTTGTGACGGTTTCGTCGGCAACGTCGTGCTGAAGTCCGTCGAAGGGTTGGCGAAGATGCTTTCCAGCGTCATTCGCGAAGAGTTCAAACGCAACCTGATCACGCTGCTCGCCGGCGCGGTGGCCAAGCCGGTGCTCAATCGCTTGCGCACCCGCGTCGACAACCGGCGCTACAACGGCGCCGCGCTGCTGGGCCTGCGTGGCGTCGTCATCAAGAGCCACGGCTCCGCCGACGTCTACGCCTACGGTTTCGCCCTGCAGCGCGCCCGCGAAGCCGTAGTGAGTAAACTGCTGGAGCGCACCGCTCAGACGGTCGCTCAGATTACCAAGCGCGTTCAATCCGGCGACGTCCCTTCGGCGCCGCCGCAAAACGTGGCTGGGGACACCGCTTGATGGATACCGCAATGAAATATTCCGCGATCGCGGGCACCGGCAGCTTCCTGCCGGAACGCGTGGTTTCGAATGACGATCTGGCTGCGGAGCTGGCGACGCGCGGCATCGCCACTTCCGACGAGTGGATCGTCGAGCGCACTGGCATCCGGCAGCGCCACCTGGCCGAGCGCGGCGTCACGACCAGCCAGTTGGCGACCGAGGCCTCGCGCCGCGCGCTGGCCGACGCGGGCGTGGATGCTTCCGAGGTCGATCTGATCGTCCTGGCCACCTCGACACCCGACTTCGTTTTCCCCAGCACCGCCTGCATCGTGCAGGCCAACCTCGGCGCCAAGGGCTCCGCGGCCTTCGACGTGCAGGCCGTGTGCAGCGGCTTCGTCTACGCCATGACCACCGCCGACAGCTTCATCCGCGCCGGCCGCGCCCGCTGCGCGCTGGTCATCGGCGCCGAAGTCTTTTCGCGCATCCTGGACTGGAACGACCGCAGCACCTGCGTGCTGTTCGGCGATGGCGCGGGCGCCGTGGTGCTCAAGGCGTCCGACGAGCCGGGCATCCTGGCCGCGCAACTGCACGCCGACGGCAGCCAGGGCAAGATCCTGAACGCCGCGGGCAACGTGGCCTACGGCGACGTGACCGGCGATCCGTTCCTGCGCATGGACGGCCAGGCCGTGTTCAAGCAGGCCGTCACCGTGCTGGACCGCTCCGCGCGCGATACCTGCGCCGAAGCGGGCGTGGGCATCGGCGAGGTCGACTGGCTGATTCCGCATCAGGCCAACGTGCGCATCCTGAATTTCCTGGCGCGCAAGCTGTCCGTGCCGGTCGAGAAGGTCGTCATCACCGTCGACAGCCATGCCAACACCTCCGCGGCGAGCGTGCCGCTGGCCCTGGACGCCGCGCGCCGCGACGGCCGCGTCAAGCCGGGCCAACTGGTCCTGATGCAGGGCGTGGGCGGCGGATTCACCTGGGGCTCGGTCCTGGCCCGCATGTAAGGGCGGGCCCGGCCGGGGCGGCGCGCGCCGCCGCCCGCCGGGAAAGCGCGCCCGACATTCCACACAGACACTGAATCAATCCATACGGTCAACCATGAAAATCGCTTTTGTCTTTCCTGGCCAAGGTTCTCAAGCTGTCGGCATGCTGGACGCCTGGTCGGGCGTCGCCGCCGTCGCCGACACCGTGGCGCGGGCGTCGCAAGCGCTGGGGCAGGACCTGGGCGCGCTGATCGCGCAGGGCCCTGCGGAGCAGCTCAACCTGACCACCAACACCCAGCCCGCCATGCTGACGGCCGGCGTCGCGGTGTACGAGGCCTGGTGTGCCGCGGGCGGCCGCAAGCCGGACGTCGTGGCCGGCCACAGCCTGGGCGAATATGCCGCGCTGACGGCGGCGGGCGCTCTGTCGCTTGAAGACGCCGTGCGCCTGGTGCGCGTGCGCGCCGACGCCATGCAGGCCGCCGTGCCGGTCGGCACCGGCGCCATGGCCGCCATCCTGGGCCTGGACGACGATGCCGTGCGCGCCGCCTGCGCCGCCGCCGCCCAGGGCGAGGTCGTCGAAGCCGTGAATTTCAACGCGCCCGCCCAGGTCGTGATCGCCGGCCACAAGGCCGCCGTCGAGCGCGCCTGCGAACAGGCCAAGGCCGCGGGTGCCAAGCGCGCGCTGCTGCTGCCCGTGTCCGCGCCGTTCCACTCCAGCCTGCTCAAGCCCGCCGCCGACGTGCTCGCCGGCGCCCTGGCAGGCGCGACGGTGTCCGCGCCGCAAGTGCAGGTCATCAACAACGTAGACGTGGCCTCGCCCGTCGAACCTGGGGCAATCCGGGATGCGCTGGTGCGCCAGGCATGGCATCCTGTGCGCTGGGTCGAAACCCTGCGCGCGATGAAGGCGCAAGGCGTCACGCACGTCATCGAGTGCGGCCCCGGCAAGGTGCTGGCCGGCCTGACCAAGCGCATCGATCCCGAACTCACGGGCATGGCCATCACCGATCCGGCTTCGCTCGAAGCCGCGCTGGCCGCCGTCAACGGAAACTGAAGAACATGGACAACACCTCGATCGAACTGCAAGGCAAGATCGCGCTGGTGACCGGCGCCACGCGCGGCATCGGCCGCGCCATCGCCCAGGAACTGGCCGCGCGCGGCGCCACCGTCGTCGGCACGGCCACGTCGGAATCGGGCGCGGCCGCCATCACCGAAGCGCTGGCCCCGTCCGGCGGGCGCGGCGTGGTGCTGGACGTGACCGACGCCGCGGCCTGCGACGCCCTGATCGACGCGCTGGGCAAGGAAGGCGGCGGCCCGCACATCCTCGTGAATAACGCCGGCATCACGCGTGATACGCTGGCGATGCGCATGAAGGACGAAGACTGGTCGGCCGTCATCGACACCAATCTGGCGTCGGTGTTCCGCCTGTCGCGCGCGGCGCTGCGCAGCATGATGAAGGCCCGTTGGGGACGCATCATCAATGTGACGTCGGTGGTGGGGTCCAGCGGCAACGCGGGGCAGGCCAACTATGCGGCCGCCAAGGCCGGCGTGGCAGGCATGTCGCGCGCGCTGGCCCGCGAGCTGGGCAGCCGCAACATCACCGTGAACTGCGTCGCTCCCGGTTTCATCGATACCGACATGACGCGCGCCCTGGGCGAGAGCCAGACCGCCGCGCTGCTGCAGCAGATTCCGCTCGGCCGCCTCGGTGCGCCGGCGGACATCGCGCACGCGGTGGCCTTTTTGTCCGGGCCGCAGGCAGGTTACATTACCGGCACCACCCTGCACGTCAACGGCGGGATGTACATGCAATAAATCACGAATCGCGCGATGGCGGCCCCGGCCGCCGCGCCGCAGCCGGGCGACCGGCGGGGCGATGCGCGGTTCAACCGGAAACGCCGCACACGGGTTTCCTGCGCCATTTCCGGCGACAGATCAAGTGCGCGGTGTTATTTTTGTCACGGCCAGGCGTCGCAATACTCCGCGCTTGGCTATAATTCGCGGGATTTTTCCCAATTGGAGATCTGCATGGAAAGCATCGAACAGCGCGTCAAGAAGATCGTCGCTGAACAACTTGGCGTCAACGAAGCCGAGATCAAGAA